>SXGT01882157.1_pt1 | contig 68476 bp, 54 predicted proteins | sample 3176221 | NCBI WGS metagenome assembly SXGT01 (sample SAMN11356862, study PRJNA531348) | freshwater metagenome | isolation source: freshwater sample F1-120 | place: China: Fuxian Lake, Yuxi | collected 2017-12-25
GCAGGAATGGAGCGGCGTTTTACGGTGATTTTTCAAGGGTTGCTATTTTACGTCCCAGTCTTCTTGGTTTTCAACTGAACAGCGCCCGCCGATTCGGAATTATTTCGGAACCCTGGGTAGTTTTAATGCGTAGGCCCTGGGGCCCGTTAGGAGCCTTGGCCTGTCACCGACGTCTGCGGGTCGCGACCACGGAATTCGTATAACTACGGATTGGGCGGTCGCTGGTGGGCAAAAAATGACTACAAAGGGAAGGTATTATTGGCGTCTGAATATCGGGTTGGAAAAAGCAGGAAAAGATCCAGGGATCTGGAAACTTACCGTGTCAGTCAACCTGGGCTATAGACCATACAGCGAAAGCAGTCGTACAAAGACCAAGTGGCTCGGCGACGCAAGCTCCTATGCAGGGTCCGAGGTCCTAACAACTGGCACGCCTGCATACTCCGAAAAACTGATCAGGGGCGTGGCTCGAGAGGGCGCCCGTAATAACTCAGTCCTCACAATGCCAGACGAGAGTTCTTCGCTCGCGGCTGTGGCAAGAATGGCTCTCGAGAAATGTCAACTGAAACTCTGCGGAAAGGTTCTTGACTAAATAACGCTGAGGCAACAATGAAACTTTACAAAGCACGGATCATTTTGTTTTTAATATGGATAGCGATTTTTGCCATGTACTGGGTGTTGTTGTCGCTCACAAGCTGGAAGGCTGGCGTCACGAGTGAGCAAGCCGCGGAGTCTTGCTGGAAAATTGGCTACGTGATCCTTCCGGTACTTGCGTCGTTCATGAGCTTCTGGTTTATTCCACAGATTCGAGGTGGCGCCACTGCGTCTGACAACAAAAAGGTGGATTTCGGAATACTTCTCGCAATGTTTGTAGCAACGGGCGTTTTCCATTCTCTAGTTCTTCTAACATTTCTTAATCATGTCATCATGCCTGATTTTGGCTTTCCCGATGGTGAGCCTCGGTCTTACGAAGCGAGCGTTGATAGTGCAATCAAAGTGTTTTGTTTTTTCCAGTCGATCCTCGTACTTCCTGTCGGTTACGTTTTGGGAACTCCTGGAGCAGTTCCTGTCGCTACAATCCAAAGAAATGCGAAAACGCCCGACTTGGAAGGGCAAGAAGACTAAACTCGGGGTCTTCCTTTGAATGCGGTAAAAGAAAAGGTGGCACGACCCTTTTCCGCTTGCAGCCTTCGCTCAGCCATGGGCAGACCCTCGCGCATGGCACTGGGCGGATTCGTCTACCACGTCCTCAATCGAGGCAACGGGCGGTTGCCGATCCTTCATAACGACTCCGACTACAAAGTGTTTCCCCGCGTTCTCGCGCGCACTCCAATCCACCTGATTAGTTTAACCCGGCGAAATCCCGTGTGCAAGCACCGTTGCCTTGGTGAGTCGGCAGTGAAGAGTGGGGAGCAACCCGAAGGAAATTGCCAGTCTGTACGCAAACACGCCGCCGGGCACTCTCACCCCCCCATCTGGTTGGCGAATTGGAAAAATGAGAATCGCAAACCGCTTGGATTCCACACGTTAAGTGCGGCCTCCCATTCGCCAACTCCCTCGTGGTTCCCCCCTGTCTGTGTGTGAAAATTGCACCTCATTCACTCTTGACGGCTCTTCGAATTCTGTTATCAGGCTCCCCTCGAATGTAAAAGTCAATTGGCCGACTGGCTCGTTTGGGGAAGCCAGGCAATGCCATCTTCACTTGGGGAAGGGGATCCCTCATGACGATTCGTCCTTTGCGTAACTGGATTCACAAGGCCATCCTGGGTGGGGTGCTGCTGGGCGGGGCCGGCTCGGTCGCGCTCGTGGCCTCGCAGGAAACAGCGCCGCCAAAAGCCGCTCACCAAACGCTGCAGGTGCAGCGCAACTTCCTCAACAAACAGGTGATTCGCCTGCCTATTGAGATGGAGCCGCAGGTCAGGCAAGCGGTGCAGGAGATCCACCTTTATGTCAAGGATCAGCCGAGCGCGGTCTGGAAGCTGCACGACAAGGTCGCGGGGACACAGGAATCGTTCACGTATCAGGCGCCGCGCGACGGCGAATACTGGTTCACGATGGTGACGGTGGACAAGAAAGGCCGCAGCCATCCCGCGGACGTGAAGAACGAGCCGCCGGGCTTGGCGGTCGTCATCGATACGACGCCGCCGCACATCGATCTGACGAACCTCGGCGCGACGGGCGAGGTTCATCTGATTCAGTGCGACTTGCGTGATCCGCATCTGGACATCGCCAAGACGCGTCTGCTGTTCCAGGGAGGCGACAAGGTCTTCCGCGATCTGCAAGCCGTCCCTGGACGAACGGGCGTCTATTGCATCCCGGCCGAGGCGGTTTATACCGGCCTGATTCGTGCTTCATCCGAAGACCTGGCAGGCAACCAGGCTTTTGTCGAGGTCCATCTGAGCAACATGCGTACGGCCAAGGCTCCGGTTGCTGCCGCACAGGCGGACAAGGACCAAAAGAAAACTCCCGAAGCGCCGCCGCTGACCTTCCCCAAGAATTTGGCCAACGTACCCGAAGTGTTGCCACTCGAATTACCGAAGCCCGTCGATCCGCTCGCGCCCAGTGTCAACACGAAAGTGGATTACCGCCCGGATGGCACCGAGGGGCCACGCTGGCTGGCGAACACCAAGGTCGAGTTGCCCCAGATCACCAATCCGCCGCACCAGGTCGCCAAGCCGGCCGTCACGCCGGAACCGACCAAAAGGCAAATCGTCAACAGCACCAAGGTGTTCCTCGACTATCAGATCGAAAACGCCGGCCTCTCCGGCGTCGGTAAAGTCGGCGTCTGGATCACACGCGACAAGGGCCAAAGCTGGCATAAGGTCGGCGAGGACAACCAGCGCAAGAGCCCCATCGAGGTTCAGCTCCCCGGTGAAGGCCTTTTCGGCGTGACGTTGATCGCCAGCAATGGCCGCGGCGTCATGGGCGCGCCCCCCGCAACGGGCGACGCTCCGGACGGCTGGATCGAAGTCGATACCAGCAAGCCGTCCGCCCAGATCACGGCGGTGCGCACCGCCATCGAGAGCAATCAGGCAGTCGTCCACATCAGTTGGAGCAGCGCGGACAAGAATTTGGCGGACGCGCCGGTCGATCTCTTCTTTGCCGCCACGCCGCAAGGCCCGTGGCTGCCGATCGTGAAGGGGTTGAAGGCGGAAGGAACGCATCGCTGGGCCCCTCCGGTGGAGATTGGCCCGCAAGCGCACTTACGTCTGACGGCCAAGGATGTCGCCGGGAACATCGCGATCGCCAGCACGCTGGCGCCGGTGTTCTTCGAGGATCCAGCCAGGCCGCGGGCGGTGATTCGCAACATCAGCACGAGCGTCCCATCGACGCCTACGTCCATAGCGCCGCTGCCGGTTCGTGTTCAGCCGGAACCGAAGACGCCGTCCGCTCCGCCGGCCATCGTGCAACCGCCGCCGATCAATTGAGCGCGGGCGAAAATGCCAAAGCTGTCGCAACACGCCACGAGCCGCTCCCGACCAAGGGGCGGCTCGTTCCGTTGGACAGTGCGAGTTGCGCAGAAACCCCGAGTGCAATGGGCTACGCTGCGAATGCTCAGAAATGGCCGCGTCACTGAGTACGCTCGCCGGCGCGGCCAAACCAATCGCGAATCAGCAGTGTGAAGCCTGGAAGCACGGTGCCGCCGTCGAGCGTGGCGTTTTCATCCAACGTGGTCGAAACGTCGGGCGCGGTGAAGACCTCGACGGTGCGCTTCGTCGGCTCGACCTCCCATACCAGCTTGGCCCCGCCGGCAAAATACTCGCGGCGTTTCCGCGCCATCTCCGCCTTGGTATTGGCCGGGCTGAGGATCTCTACTGCCAGATCAGGTACCACGTCGAGGATCTGATCAGCCGGCAATTTGCGATCCGGAAAATGATCCCACGAGATATACGATACGTCGGGTAGGCGTATTTGGTCCTCCCTCACGCGAATCATGCCGGAACCGTCCAGACCGATGCCGAGATCGTGTTCCTCTAGATAATCGGCAAGAACACCAATCAAGACAAACGCAAGTCGCGATTCATAGTATCCCATCGCCTTCTCCACCAAGGTGCCGTCGATCAGCTCGCACATCTTGTTTGCGATCGCGTCCTGCTCGGTCGCCCAGCCCGGTCGTGGATCGAGACGAATTCGTTCAGCCGGGACGGCCAAACGCTTCAGCAGATCGGCGACATTCATCGGCATTGGTCGGGTCATCACGCTCATGGCATCACTCACGTCGACGGGGTGCTATGCCCCGCTATTGTACCGCAAGATACCCAACGGCTCATCCAAAAAATGCTGATTGTTTTCTCGCCGGGTGGCGGTTACATTGACCCTCGAATCGCCGCTCCCCGTGAGGTGACAACCCATGCGCTGCATCCTGCTTGCTTTGCTCCTCGCGTTGCTTCCGGGCATTGCCCACGCCCAGGGCAAACCGAAAAACGTTATCCTCATCGTCGCCGACGACCTCGGCAGGCAGCTCGGCTGCTATGGGGATCGCACCATCAAGACGCCCAACATCGATGCGCTGGCGAAACGTGGCGTTCGCTTCACCAAGGCGTATGCCACCGTCTCCTCGTGCAGCCCCAGCCGGGCCAGCATCCTGACCGGACTCTACACGCATCAGAACGGCATGTACGGCTTGCAGCATCCACCGCACAGCCAGCAGTGCTACCCGTGGGTGCAGGGTTTGCCGAACCTGCTGCGGAACGCCGGCTACTTCACCGGCCTGATCGGCAAGTTTCACGTCGGGCCCGATGCGTCGTTTCAATTCCAGCGGCTGATGACCAAGACCAATGGCCGCGACATGAACCGCTTCGCCCAGCTTGCACGCGACTTCATCAAGGAGTCGGACAGGAAACCGTTCTTCCTGGTCGTCGGCTATCAAGACCCGCATCGCGACAAGGAAGGCTTCGGCAATGCGCCGTTCACGAAGGACCCGAAGGAGGTGAAGTACGACCCGAAAGACGTCGTTGTGCCGTATCACCTCCCCGATTGCGAAGCGGTGCGCAACGACCTGGCCGAGTACTACCAATCGATTAGCCGCATGGACCGCGGCGTCGGCCTGCTGCTCGAAGTCTTGCGCGAGCTGGGCCAGCTTGACGACACGCTGATCATCTTCATCAGCGACAACGGCATCCCGTTTCCCGGCGCCAAGACGACGCTCTACAACTCAGGCATTCACTTGCCGCTGATCCTCGCCGGCCCCGGGTTGCCGAAGGGACGCACGAACAACGCCCTCGTCAGCTTCATCGACCTGACGCCGACGATGCTCGACTGGGCCAAGGTCAAGACGCCGGCGTATAAGCAAACGAAACTGCACGGCAAATCGATCCTGCCGATCGTCGCGGACGACAACCCGAAAGACTGGCACACCGTCTTCGGCTCACATCAATTCCACGAAATAACGATGGGCTATCCGATGCGAACCATCGTGATGCCGCAATACAAGCTGATCGTCAATCTCGATCACCAGAAGGAATACCCGTTCGCGTCGGACCTGTGGGGCTCGCCGAGCTGGCAACATGTCCGCAAGACGGGGGCGAAGATGATGGGCCAGCGCCCCGTGGCCGCGTTCCTGCGCCGGCCGCGTGAAGAACTTTACGATCTGGTGAACGACCCCAACGAGCTAAGAAATCTGGCCAGCGAGGCTCGCCATGCCAACACGCTCGGCGATCTGCGGCAACGCCTGCGTGCCTGGCAGCAGGAAACGAACGATCCGTGGACGATTCTGTATCGCGAGGAGAAGGGGGCGTACAATAGGTGATGACGCCAAACTCACACTCGAGAAGCGTTCAATGGATCTCAAAGAATACCTGGTAGGCCGTTGGAAGCGCATTCATGATTTTGAGAAAGAGGAGTTGCGCCGAGCGTCGCCCGAGAGGCGTATTCGGCAATTCTTCAGCCTTCTCGAGTTGGCCCGAACCATGAACTGGCAAACCTCAACGCCTGAGGAAATCGAGGAAGTCCGGCGGCGTTGGAGAAAGATCAAGGGATGCAGCGAGTGACATTGCGTTGCCAACAGGCCCATTGAAGGATCTCCTCGCGTGGTGGCGAAAAACGAAAGCGAAGGGTTTTATCATTGGCGGCCTAGCCGTGGCCTTGCGAGGCGAGCCACGCGCGATGTCGATGCCGTTGTGGTACTACCAACGTCTAGCTGGGCGAGCTTCCTCGAACAAGGTGAGCAGGTTTCCTTCCGGTCACGAGTACCCGATCCACTGGAATTTGCCAAGCGAAGTCGCATCCTTCTGCTTCACCACGAGCCGAGCGCGATTGACGTCGACCCATCGTTCGCCGCCACCGACTTTGAAAGTGAAGCCCTTCTGCGCGCAAAAAACGTCAAGGTTGGGCGGCTTTCCGTGCCGGTCGCGACGGCCGAAGACTTGATCGTGTTTAAAGCAGTTGCCCACCGATCCATTGACATGGCCGATATCGAGAAGTTACTCGATCTGTACGCTGACTTGGACTACGACCCTATTCGAAAGCACGTGGACGAGTTCGCAACGTTATTGGAAATGCCGGAGCTTTTCATCGACCTCGACCAAAGACTTCGCGCCTACGAGAAGGCGCATCGGCATAGAAGGAAGTAGTGCGCTGTCACGCGTGGAATGATGGATTGGGAATGTAAACGGCACACTCCGTGTGCAGGACTCCGCACACGGAGTGTGCGGACTACGATGGCCGGACCCCTCACCCAACGATTGACGGAGCAGTAGAGCGAGGCTATCACTTCCATGGAACGCGCCACCGCTCTCATCATCCGCGGCACCGACTTCAGCGAGACGAGCCGCATCGTCACCCTCTGGACCAAGGAACTGGGCAAAGTGCGCGCCCTGGCCAAGGGGGGCCGACGGCTCAAATCCAACTTCGACGTTGCTCTTGACCTCCTCACCGTCTCCGGTATCGTCTTCATTCGCAAAAGCTCTAACAGTCTCGATCTGCTGACCGAAGCCCGCGTGGAAGAACGCTTCCCCGCGCTGCGCCAGGATCTGTCCGCCCTTTACGCCGCGTATTACATCGCGGAGCTGCTGGGGGACTGGACGCAGGATTACGATCCGCATCCGATCTTGTTCGACGAGGCGATCGCGACTCTGCGCAACCTGGGGCAACCGGGCATTATCAACGGACCGTGCCTGGCGCATTTTGAGCTTGTGCTCTTACGTGAACTGGGGTATGGGCCTGCGCTTGATTACTGCGCCGATTGCGGCGAACAGTTACCCGAAAGTAGTCCTCACGCTCCGCGTGAGGGAATCGTCACGCGGAGCGCGACGACGACTTTGGCCTTCAGCGCAGCAGGCGGCGGCGTCCTGTGCCCGAAGTGTCAGCCGAAGCAACGCGAAAAGCGCGGGCTCACCGAAGCCGTCTGGCAGGTACTCATGAAGTTGCAGAAACCGGGGGAAGCGTGGCGCGAAATCCATGACGCGCAGCTACGCAGTGAAGTCAGGCAACTGTTGAATCACTACGTCACTTACCAGCTGGGGCGTCGGCCACGTTTGCTGCCTTATTTGGGGAGTTAGGCTGTGATCAAGCAGGAATCACGAGTCAGGGGTCAGGGGCCAGTGGAACGGGCTATTCCTCCGTTGCCACTCACCACTCACCACGCACCACTCACCACGCACCACGCACCACTCACCACTCACCAAACCTGGAGGGGCTGCCTGATGTCTGCCCTGATCTTGATGTTGTGCCTGACGACGGGCTGCGCCTCGACCGGCGGCGGGTTCACTCCTCCCTGGAAGAAAAAAAACGATACCAAGCTGGAAGTCCCCAAGGACAGCGTCGCGCTCTCCGGCCGCAGCTTGGAGCTCGAACCCGTCGATCCCAAACTGCGCGACCAGCTCGACGCCGCCAAGCGGTTGATGCTGGACAAGAAGTACGCCGAATCCGAAAGAATCTACCACAAGCTCGCCAGCGTCGGTGCCGAGCCGAGCTTTCTGGGCAACCTGAATCCGCTCGAACTGGTAGGCGGCTCCGATCCCGTCCTCGGCGCCTATTCGGGCAAGAACCGCAGCAAGTATCCCAAGTCGGTCTACGAAGAAGCCCTGTTCGGCGAAGCGGAATGCCAGCGCCTTCAGAAAAACTATCGCACTGCCGCCGATACCTACACCAAGCTGCTCGTCGAAATTCAGACCACCCGCTACACAGCAGCCGCCTGCAAGGGGCTCTTCGAAATCGCGGACTACTGGCTCGAGCCGACCCGGCGCCAGATGGACGAGTACCAGGATCAATTGCAAGGCAAACGCAAGTTTGTCACCCCGGCCATGTACATCCACTTCAGCAAGGACATGCCGACCATGGATGCGGAGGGGCACGCCACCACGATTCTCAACACCGTCCGCATGCACGACATCAACGGCGAGATGGGCAAACGGGCCCTGCTCTACCTGGGCACGATCCATTTCTTCCGCAAGGACTACAAGGACGCCGACTTCTATTTCATGCAGCTCTACCAGCACTATCCCAACTCGCCGGAGGCTGCCAAGGCGGTCAAGCAATCGGTGATCTGCAAGCAACTGATGACCGGCGGCACCGTCTACGATCTGCGCGGCGTGGATGAATCGAAAAAGCTGCTCATGCAGGCGCAGTCCAGCTTCCCGGAATTCGCCGATGATGCCGACTGGGTCCGGAAGCAACTGGTCAGCATCAACATCCAGCAGGCGGATCGCGATTTCAAGATTGCCGAGTTCTATCAACGCACCGGTCATCCAGGTTCAGCGTACTTTTACTTCGAGCTGGTATGCCGGCGTTACCCTGGAACCGACTACGCGGCCAAGGCGCTGCAGCGGAAGGAACAGTTGAAGAGCAGCGTCCCGGCTGAACAGCGTGAACAGGAACGTGCGCCGGCGGTGCAAGAAACCCCGCGTCAGCCGACGCCTCGCCTCCTGCCGACCCTGGTCCCGCCCGCGGGATTTGGAGCGGGACGCGAGAAATAATCGTCTCCTCGTTCCCAAGCACGGTTTGGTTACGAGGAAAATCAATAGGTGCTCGAATGCGAACGATATGCCAACGCTGGGGATTTGCCGCGATCCTCTCGCTCGCCGGATTGGCCTGCCTCTCCGGTTGCGAGAGCGGCGGGCATTTCTCGCTGTTTGGCTACACCACGCAGCCGACCTTCGACACCACCATTCGCAACGTCTATGTTCCCATGGCCCAAAACGTCACCTACCTGCGCGGCATCGAAAAGCAACTGACGGAAGCTGTCGTGAGCCAGATTGGCACGTCGCCGTACCGTGTGACGTCGGATCGCAACCGTGCGGACACCGAACTGGTCATGAAGGTCATCGCCAATCGCAAGACGACGATCAACTTCAACCAGCTCGGCGAGGTGAGGGAGGCGGAACTGGGGCTGCAAATCGAAGTCGTGTGGCGCGATTTGCGGCCTGGGCACGAGGGAGACATCCTTTCGAACCCGAAGCGATTTGATCCGAAGTTGGACCCGTTGCCCGGCGAGGCCCGGGCACAGGCCCCGGCCGCGGTGCCGCTCCTGGTCACGCCGAGCGCGACCTATGTTCCCGAACTCGGTGGTTCGACGTTGTCCGCACATCAAATGGCCGTCAACCGGGCCGCTCGCCAAATTGTCAACATGATGGAAGTCTGGCCCAAGTGACGCCTCGGCTGCCGCGCTGCGTTCGCTTGGCGCACTGCGAACTGGCTCGTCACGCCAGGGTCACCTCGGTGCCTCGCAAATCCTCTTCGTCGAGGCTACGGCTGATCCGCGTGAACACCTCGTTGCGGGTTTTATCTCGGCCCTCGTATTCTTCAACAAACCACCAGAAGCGATACTTGACGACCTTCGTGTCCCCCTTTTGCGTGAACTCGTTGACGGAAACCCCGTGGGACGCAGTCAGGTATCTGCATTCCTCGAGCGCCTGGCGGATGACGGCAAGCACCTTGCTCACCTCACGTTCCGTGGTCACGGTCACCTCCAGAACATCGAAAATCCTGCCTTCCTTGGTCAGATTCTGCACCGGCTTGTCGGTCACTTGCCGATTGGGAATGTGAACCACCAATCCGAGCGCATTGCGCAACTGCGTGGACCGCCAGGAAAGTCCGATGACCTTGGCGGGTTCGTCATCGCCGAGCTTGATCACGTCGCCGATCTTGAATTTCCCCTCGGCGAAGATGACGATCGCCGCGATCATGTCGGCGAGCATGGTCTGGGCCGCCAGGCCGATGGCCAAGCCGCCGATGCCGAGCCCGGCCACGATCGCCGTGACGTCGAACCCGAGAACGCTCAGGATGAGCGCGAAAGCGGTCACCCAGGCCGCCAGCTTGAGAAACGCTCGTAAAGCAGACAGAACGAGCCCGGAGCCCTCCAACGTCACGGAGCGGCGGAAAGGCCAAAGAAGAGCCCGCGGCAGGAAAAACGCGGCCAGAAAGATGAGCCCGATCTTGACGGCGATGGCCTGCACCCCTTCGATGCGGACCGCGGTCAGCTCTCGTCGTGTTCGCGTGATTTCACCGCCCACGACAGGCCATTTGGCGACGGCGGCGGCGACGACGTCGCCCGGATCGGGGGGCTCGATCCCGGTCAACACGGCGACGCGGCGGGCATTGGCCGCCGCAGTGGCATTGACGCGTGCCAACGTGTCCTGATAGACCCCCGCCTCGACCTTGATGCCGGTCGCGGTCAAGCGTGCTGCCAGGACTCCCTGCCAGCGAAGCGTGGCGTTGCGTTGCATGAGCAGTTCGAATATGACCTCGGCAAACTCACCAACGCGTTCCGCCTTTTCCGTTTCCTTCACCGCGACCGGTTTGGGCAGCAGACGCCCGGTCTTGGCACGGAAGCCACTGAGAAGCTCATCGGCAATTTCCGGCTTGAGCCTGGCACGCGCCACCACGAGTTCTTCCTCCTTCGCGACCTCGAAGCGGGCAGCGCGCAGTTCCAGGGCCGGCAAAACTCTTGCCAGCGTCTCCGACTCTTTCGCTGCCAGCTCGACGAGCCGCTCCACGGTGTCTTTTTGCTTTTTCAGGTTGCTGTCCTTGATGTCAATTTCGTTCAGTTCGAGGTAATAGGCCTCCAGCAGCTCTTCGAGTGTCCTGGCCTTTTTCGACCGATCGATGCCAAGGAACCAATCACCGGCCGGTCCATCGGCCGACATGCGGTCGGCAGCGCGCTGCTCGCGCTGCTTGATTTCCGACGGCGACAGCTCCTTTTTTTCACGCTGGTAGTCGGCCATCAATTTCTTCATATCGGCGAGCATATCAAGCCGATGCCCAACCAGGGCGACCAGATCCCGGGCAGCCACCTTGAGCGCATCGGCGCCGGGATCGGGCACGCTGAGTTTTTCCCGCTCGCGTCGGATTTGTTCAAGGACCGTGAGAACCTGGGCCGTCGCGACGTCGAGTTTGTTCCGGACCTCCAGGCGCAAAGCGGCCGTGACCCCCGCCGGGACTTTGTTGCCCGCCAGTTGGCCCTTGCCCACGCGTTTCTTCAATTCCGCCGCCGCGGCGTTGAGTTGCAGAGCGAGCTGGCGTGCTTCGGCCAGTGAGGCATTGTATGCGGACGCCTTTTTCTCCAGATCGCCGAGGGCAGCGAGAACGTCCGTTGCCTTGTTCTCGCGTTCGTCGAGCACGCGCAACCGCCCGGCAAGGACTTGCTGGAACGCCGCGAGGCCATCGGTCATCTTCTCGAAGTCCGTGCGCTTGTCCGCCTCGGGGGCCTTGACCGGCGCATCCTTCTTGTCCGCATCCGTCTGCTTCGGTTCTGCCGGCGGCGCGGGAAGTGGATTGATCGCCAGCGGGGCCAGGCCTGCATCCTTGCGAAGCTCTCGTGTGATCTTGATTCGTTCGGGCAGCCCCTCTTCCTCGGCCTGCCGCAGAACGGGATCTTTCACACTTTCGAGCTTCGCGCGGGTTGCCTTCACGGCCGCCATGGCATTCTGATACCGGGTCTGGTTCGCTACCACCGACTCTTGCTTGGCAGCGAGGGCTGCCTGGGTTTTTGCAAACATGTCAACCAACGACCCAACTGAGGTGGCCTTGAATTGCTCCTCCCACTGCAGTGACGCGGTCTGGACGGCCTGCGATTGCCGCAGGTTGGCCAACTGCTTCATCGCCACCTCCTCGGCCTGCCTCGCCTCGGCAAGCCGCTTGGCGACGGTGGTCAGGTCGCTGCGCGCCTTCTCGATCGCTGTATGCACCTCGACGATCGACTTGTGCAACGAGCTATCCACCGTTGCCAAATACTTCGGCCTGGCGCGCTCCGGCAACTTGTCTTCAGGAACCTTGGCCTTGTCCAGCAGTTCGACGAAAACGTTCATCTTGAAGAGATGTCCATCGGACACCTCGGCGTCGGCCTCGAATTCCTCGCCGTGGTACGCGTGAAGGGTGAGGACGTCCCGAAGCTCCTCAATCGCCTTGGCACGCGTCGAATAATATTTGATCAGACTCTGAATCAATCGGGAAGCGACCTCGACGTCCTCGGCACGGGTGATGGGCCGAAGCTTGACCTCGGGTTGCTTGAGGCTCATGAACGCTTCGCGAATCTTGGCGAGTTTGATTCCGCTGTCGGTGAACTGGGCGAGGGAAAGCTCGTGGCTGCCGCTGAGTCCATCCCATTCTTCGACCAGCCCCGCCAGATCCGCGAGCATCTCGTCAACGCTTTTCTTGGAATAGGCTTGCTCCAGTTCCGCGCGCTGATGCTCCTGAGTCAAAGTCTTGCCAGCCTGGGCAACCTCGGACTCGGCCGCCGAAACACCCTGGCTTGCCTCGCTCAAGAGCTTGTTCTGCGTGCGGCGCGTGGCTGGCGCCTCGGCGATCCTTTCTTTCCATTTCTCCTTCTCTGCTGTCAGTTCCTTGCGTTTCTTTTCAAGGGCGTCGCTGAGCAGCCCCGGCGGAATCTTGTCGCGCGGGAGCGATCCGTCCTTGACGCGCAGGTCGATCTCCAGCGAGAACGACTTGACGTCGTCCATTGCTTGCAGGAAGGCAATCGCGGCAGAAACGACGGCTTCGACGCGACTCGACGCACGGTCCAGCAACCCCTGGCGCGCCACCACGAGCTTCTGCCTCTGGATGGCGATGCTGCGTTTGGCCTTGGCCAGATCCACCGCTGCCTGAGCCTTCTCTTCCGCCGTCAGCTTCTTGCCGACTGGATCGGGGGGCGTCGCGGGCACTTTGGGGCCGGTAAGTGCATCGATTTGCTTGGCGGACTCCCCCAACAGCAACTCCGCGGCAGCGACCGCGCGTAACGCTGAGCGATATTCCTGCGCGGCCTTGTCGTAAATCCCGCTCGCTTGCATCAGCAAGTCGTCGTTCTTGAGCCGATACACCTCCAGGAGCGGCTTCGCGGCCGACTTGGCGCTTTCGTCAACCGTCGGCTGCTGGACCGATCGCCCTGGCGCGGCGGCCAGCAGCAACAAGGTGACCACGAGCATTCCTGCCCAGGTGGATACCCGAAGTCTTTGACGAAGGTACCAATGCATGGCTTTCTCCCATCCCGATCGCGGTCCCATGTTTCACGCGGCGATTTCAACTAGACCAGTACTCCTCTACCGGTCGCCGCTGTTGCTCTGGCGGAAGCTTCGAGGGTAGGTCGTCCCACCAGTCCAGGACGTGGCCTTCACTATTCTTCAGCGTCACGCTGTTTTCATTGTCTTCGACGTAACGTTTGCCGTATTGAAAATCAAGTGCCGACATGCGCCGAAACCATCCTTGCAAGGCTTCCGAGGCGCCCAACTCAAGGAGGATGGATAATCCGAACGAGGTCGCCTCCTTCTCGTAACGCTGACGCTCGCGGACGCGCCCCTCGTAAGGGAGGACGCCCCGCGAAAAATACCGCTGCACGCTGGACTGGTCCGTGCTGGTAAACTGAAAGGTATGCCCCACCAGATGCAAAAGGAAGAAGAGCTGCGTGACCGGAGGCAAACGCGCGTCGAGCAAGATCGACGTTCCCTTCAAGACTCCCGTACGGTTTTCGTGTAGCCGCAACCGCGTGACATGTATGCCGAATTTCTGCTCCAGCAATCGCTCAACCCCGCGTAGCGTTCGGCCGGCTTCCGCGGGATCCAGAAGAAGAGACGGGGGCAGGATTTCATCGTCCGCCGCCGCGCGCCGTTCGCGTTCCGCGCGCACAAGCACATCGCCGACGCTGCAGCTTTGATCCAGTGGAAAGGCCGATTCTTCGTTGCATGAAAAAGGAGCACCGTCCGCAAACCGATCATCACGAACCTGCATGGTCGACTCCGATGGAAGCATTACTCCAACAACCCTGACCGGCCCCCCCTGCTCCATCAAAGTCGATCGCGACGATGCGCTCAATCTCGTCGATCCTGAAAGCCCTGCTCTTTGGCTCGGTTACCTTGCGGAAGTATGCGGGTGATTCTCGCACAGGAACTCGGTGAATACAAGGATTCACACGCGTTTTTTCAGGCAAATAGCGCACGCATCCCCCGCTAAAGGTGTCAGGACCCTTTTTAAAAGGGTCCTGATACCTTTATTGAGGTAGGTGCGGCGTCCGCTCGGCTCCTCGTTGCGTATCATAGGGGTGTGCAGTTTGCGACTTCACGGCTCACGGTGACTTCGATTGCCTACATCGTATACATCACGCCGACTTCCGATCTTGCTGTCAATCCTGGCGGCCCTGGCGACGCTTGGGATCAAGAGCGCCGCCTACCTGCTGACCGACTCGGTCAGCCTGCTCTCCGATGCCGCGGAATCGCTTGTCAACCTCTTTGCGGCACTGACCGCGCTATTCTGTCTCTGGCTCTCCGCCCAGCCGGTCGATTCTTCCCACACCTATGGCCATGAAAAGATCGAGTTTTTCTCGAGCGGGCTCGAGGGAGTTCTGATTCTGGTGGCGGCGGCTGGCATCGCCTGGTATGCCGTACAGCGACTCCTGAACGTTCAGCCGCTTGCTGAATTGGATCTGGGCATGGCGTTGTCGCTCGGCGCGTCGCTGATCAATCTGGCGGTCGCCCTGTTGCTGATCCGCGTCGGCCGACGTGCCAATTCGATCATCCTGGAGGCGGACGGACAGCATCTCATGACCGACGTGTGGACGTCGTTCGGCGTGGTGGCCGGACTTCTCCTGGTGCGATTCACCGGAATGTACATTCTCGATCCGTTGATGGCGCTGGCCGTGGCGGTCAACATCGTGTGGACGGCCTGGGGCCTGCTGGCGCGATCGTTCAACGGCTTGATGGATCATTCGCTGCCCACGGAGGAGCAGCAGCAGGTGCGCGGCGCCATTGACGCCCTGATGCGGCCCGGGCTGCACTACCACGCTCTGCGAACACGCCAGGCTGGGGCCCGCAAGTTTGTCGATTTCCACCTTCTGGTGCCGGGAAGCTGGAGCGTGCAGGAGGCGCACGATCTATCCGAGCAAGTTGAAGCCGCGGTCCGTGCTGCCCTGCCCGGTGCGGAGGTCACCGTTCACATCGAGCCGATCGAAGCCGAGGTTTCGTGGAAGGACAGCGAACTGTTGCAGGTGGAGAGTCCGTCAGCGAGGACGGAAGAGCGTGGCGCATAATACGCGTCGAGTTTCAGACACTCCGGCCGCGTTGCGATAAGAAGCTGTTTCAAAACCGAAATCGCATCATTCTCCCCTCTCCCCCTGGTACTCCGTGGGAGAGGGGTCGGGGGTGAGGGGGTCTTGGCGCCTGCGGAAAACCCAAGGTTTCGCCAGGCATTCTGTCCCCCCTCACCCCGTCCCTCTCCCCCCGGAGTACCAGGGGGAGAGGGGGAAATTCGCCGCAGCGGTTTTGAAACAGCTTCTGAACCCTTCTAGATGCCGAGATTGGAGAGCATCTCCGCGAGCCGGCGCGTGATGCCGACCAGAGTGGGCGCCTTGGCCTCCAGCGCGACGGCAGCGTTCTCCAGGCGTTCCTCGGCCGCTTGCAATACGCCAGGCTGGTCCTCCGCGTGAACGGCTTGAGCCAGATGGGTGGCGCCTTCGGTGAGCCGGGCGATCTCCTCGTTTGGCACATCGGCGGAGGCCAGCGCCTTCCCCAGTTCGTCTACCAGATCCGCGAGCAAGGCTTGAGACTCGGGTCCAACATGACGTGTCTCCCGCAAGAGCCGAGAGATTGTGTGCAGGTGCGTCTGAACCTGCGCGGCTGCAGATTGGGACTGGGCATCTGACATGGTGTGCTCCGTTCTGAGCGAAGGGCGGGGTGAGGATCACGCATCGTCTATTGTAACAAAAGCCGCTGCGCCAAGGACGCGCGATTCAACATCGCAGCTTGCGCCTCCGCCTTCGCAAGGCGCCATGCGAGTGCTAAGCCGCAAGCGGCAAGACGGCCCCGGGAATTCATGGCGGGGTCACGACAGGTGGCGTGGGCTGGCGTTGGGTCGCCTGGCGGGTAATGCCGAGTATCCAGTTGGCGCCCGGCGGGATTGCCAGCGCCAGCGTCAGCGCCACGCAAAAGATGAGTGCCGCCAGACCGGGCCAGCGAGCCTTGGTTTCGATCGGCTTGACCGCGCTGCGGAGGTACATGACGGTGATGATGCGGAGGTAATACCAGGCGCCCGCCGCAGCGCTGAGAACGCCGACCACGGCGAGCGTCGGATACAGCCAACCGATCGGGCCTTCCACGGAGATCGCGCCGAAAAAAACGAAGAACTTGCCCGTGAAGCCAACCGTGAGCGGGAAGCCGATCAAACTGAGCAGGATGACCGTTGCCATCAGCGCGGCTCCCGGATGGCTGGCGGCAAGTCCGGCCAGGTCATCGACCGTTTCGACGGGGCGCTCAGGCCGATGAAGCATGAGAATCAGAGCAAAGATGCCGAATGTCATCAAGCCATAGGCAACGAGGTAGAACAGGAGTGACGCCACGCCGTCGGTGGCTGAATCGGGCCCCGACAGGTAGGGGGCACCGGCCAGGGCGACCAGCATGTAGCCCGCATGCGCGATGCTGGAATAGGCGAGTAGCCGTTTCAAATTGTCTTGCAGAAGGGCCAGGACGTTGCCGACCACCATGGTCAAAGCAGCCAGAAACCAAAAAAGCGTCGGCGCCTGATCGCTTACCCCCATGCCGACGAGGGCACGGCTTGCCGAAGGAATCACCCCCGCGGGGAGAACGAAGCCGAACACGCGCACGAGGGCAACGAAGCCGACGATCTTTGGAATATACGACAAAAATGCTGCGCCGCTTGTCGAAGTGCCCTGAAAGACGTCCGGGGCGTAAAAGTGAAAAGGCACCGCGGTGATGCGGAAGCCGAGCCCCGCCGCGATCGTCAGTAGAGCGACCTGCGCCACTCCGGCGACCGCCTTGGCCTCGTCCGGCGACGCGCCGTAGAGCACACGCAAGATGCCGGCGATATTCGTCGTGCCCGTCAGGCCGAAGAGGTAGCTGAAGCCGAACAGCAAGAACCCCGACGAGAACACGCTCAGGAGGAAATACTTGACCGACGCCTCCTGGGCCGCATCGTCATGGCGGGGCAGATAGAGCAGGATGTAGGTCGGAATGCTGACCATCTCAAGTGCCAGGAAGAGCGTGATCAAATCGTTGGAAGCGCCGACCAGGCCGACGCCGGCGACGATGACCAGAAAGCAGGCATGATGGTCCGCAACGTGGCGGTCGTCCAGGTCGTCCCAGCTCAACAGAATGAACACGATCCCCGCCGCGATGCCGAGTACGCGGGTGAATGTCGCCAGCGCGTCAAAGTAGAGCGGCACCGCAAAGACAGCGTCGCCGGTTGCCGGTTGGACTGAAGAACAAGCCCGAATCAAGGCCAGGAAGAGCCCAGCCAGCGCCGCGGCATGGTGCAAACGGCGGTCGGATTGGAACAGCCCGCTAATGAACAGCATGCACGCGCAAACGACCAGCACTATCTCCGGAACGAGATTCGCAAACAAATCTGCCAACGGTTGCTGGTAAGGGTGCGTCATGAATTCTCACTCAGCTGTTTAGCCCCGCCTCCTGGAGGCGGGCGGCATGGACGGCACAGGTCCGCATTCTTGGTTTCGCGATCGGCACGTCCACCTCGGTGAGGCGGAGCTATACGGGTTAAGAGCGGTTTCAAAACCGAAATCGCGTCATCGTCCCCTCTCCCCAGGTACTCCGGGGGAGAGGGGTTGGGGGTGAGGGGGTCTTGGCGCCTGCGAAAAACTCAAGGCTTCGCCAGGCATTCTGTCCCCCCTCACCCCGTCCCTCTCCCCCCGGAGTACCAGGGAGAGAGGGGGAAATTCGCCGCACAGGTCTTGAAACAGCTTCCTGGCTACTCCTGCTGGCTAGCGAGCGGAGTCGCAAGCGCTCGCGTCTCCGCCATCTTTTTCTGACGGTACTTGAGAATATTGGCCACCACATCGATATCAGGCTTTACCGACTCCAGCACCGGTTGCGGGTAGATGCCCAGAAGCAGACACAGGGCCATGATCGGCGCCAGCGCGACGATCTCGCGTCCGCGGATGTCCGCAACCTCGTGACCATCGTGGTGCGGTTCTTTCAAGGCGCCGAAGAAAACCTGCTTGAGCATCGTCATGAGATACCACGCGCCGAGAATGATGCCGGCCGTGCCGAGTAGCGCCAGGATCTTGCGCGACTCAAACATGCCAAAGAAGACCAAAGCCTCGCCGACAAAGCCATTGAGCCCCGGCAGTCCGACACTGGACAGGCTGATGAACACCATGCAAAAGGTGATCGCCTTCAGCTTGGCGCCGAGCCCGCCGTAGTCGGCAATCATGCGGGTGTGGTAGCGTTCGTAGATCATGCCCACCAGGAGGAAGAGGGCGCCGGTTGAAAGTCCGTGGTTGATCATCTGCATCAGACTGCCTGTCAGGCCGGCGCTGTTGAGGGCGAAAAGGCCGAGCGTACAGAAGCCAAGGTGGCTGACCGACGAGTAGGCGACGAGCTTCTTGATATCGTCCTGCGCCTTGGCGCACAGAGCGCCGTAGATGATGCCGATCACGGACAACGTGCCGATGAGGGGGCCCCCGATCGTGATCGACGCGTCCGGCGCCAAGGGAAGACAGAGTCGCAGGAAACCGTAGGTCCCCATCTTGAGCAGGACGCCGGCCAACAGCACGCTGCCGGCTGTCGGCGCCTCGACATGCGCCAGAGGCAACCAGGTATGGACCGGAAACAGTGGCACCTTGATCGCGAAGCCAACCATCATCGCCAGGAATACCCAGAATTGAAACGACTGGAAAAACGCACGCTGCCCGGCATCGCCGTCCGCACGCTCCAGCAAGCCGTTGAAGGTCATCACCAGCTCGGGAATCGCAAATGTGAGCCGATGCGGAATGGTACGCTGATAACAAACCACCACCACTGCCAGCAGCCCAAGGAAGGTGATGACGCTCCCCGCAAGCGTGTAGATGAAGAACTTGCGTGCTGCATAGCGACGCTCGGGACCGCCCCAGATGCCGATCAGAAAGAAGAGCGGAATCAAGGTCAGCTCAAAGAAGACGTAGAAGAGGATGATATCGAACGCCAGAAAGACGCCGATCATCGCAAAGCCCAAGAGGAGCAGCCAGGCATGGAATTCATGGACGCGCTCCGTCACCGCATTCCACGAGATCAAGACGGACGACACCATCAACAGCGACGTCAGCGCGATGAGCCAAATGTTCATCCCATCCAGGCCGATGTAGAACTGAATGGCGCCGAGCCGATCGTTGTTGGCTTCGCGGCCCAAATTGAAGTCGATCAAGTTCCAGGTCGTGGTGTCGGGATGCTTCAGGGGCGCGCCCGGCACGAACATCGGCCGAAAGCTGAGATGCCCCTCGCCGGCGCGTTGCTCGACGACAGCGATGGCGAGGATCAACGCAAGGAGAGCGCCCGTTGCCGTGATGCCGAGGCTGACCTGCCGAACCAGCACGGCACGCCCCTGCCCCAGGCACGCGACGACCATCGCGCCAACGGCCGGCAGGGCGAGCAGCAGGACCAGCAGTGTTTGGAAAAAACCCATGATGTCGAATCCGTCGTATTCTCCCCCCTCCCGTGTCAGGGAAGGGAAGTGGGATGCCCTAGCGCAATAACACCGACAGCAAGAACCCCGCCAACCCCAGCGCCATCAAGAGCGCGTAAAACTGTAACAGTCCGTTCTGCACCGGTCGAACCAGGTAGCCCACGAGCGCAGGCGCGTGCCCCAGCAGATCGACCAAGCCGTCGAGCAAGTACGCATCCACAATTCGGCAGACGTGCGCGCCGATCGTCATCGGCTTGACGATCGCCAGGTCGTAGAGTTCGTCCAGGTAGAACTTGTTGCGCGAAAGCTCGTACAGAATCGCGAGGCGACGCGCCATCTGCTCGGCCAGGTCCGGTTGCTTGACGTACATCCCATAAGCCAAACCGATGCCCGCGAGAGCGATCACGCTGCTCACCAGCATCAACAGCCAATTCGGACTGTGCGGGCCAAAGAGATGCTTGAACTGCGGCTCGATCCATTTGGATTCGAGGAACGAGGCGAAGAGATGCGTCGGGCCGAAAACCAGACCGACGGCGACCGAACCGCCGGCCAAAATTCGCAGCGGCCAGGCCATGATCGCCGGCGCGTCATGCGGATGATGACCGGCTTCGGGTGGAAGCTTTTCCTCTCCCCAGAAAGTCTTGAAGTATGCCCGGGCTGTGTAGAACGCCGTCAGGCCAGCCGTGAACAGGGCGCTGAAGAACAGGAGGCCATACAGCCCGGCGGCCATGCCGGTGCTCGCATGCCAGGCGTCATGAGTGGTCGCGAGGATCTCGTCCTTGCTCCAGAAACCCGCGAGGAACGGAAAACCCGCCAGCGCCAGCGCACCGCACAGGAAGGTCCCGTGCGTGATCGGCAAGACCTTGCGCAGGCCGCCGAATTCACGCATGTCAATCACGTTGCCCATTGAATGCATGACGCTGCCGGCGCCGAGGAACAAGAGCGCTTTGAAGAACGCGTGCGTTAACAGGTGGAAAATCGCCGCTGTCGCGGCCAGGCCGGCCAGCTTGTGTTCGTCCGCAACAATCCCGCTGCCGAGCGCAAGAAACATGTAACCCAGCTGACTCAAAGTGGAGTAGGCGAGGACGCGTTTGAGGTCGGTCTGGGTGACGGCGATCAGCGCCGCCAGGAGGGCCGTGAAACCGCCAACACAGGCGACGATGAGCTGCGCCCCCGGCTCGACGCCAAAGAGCGGCATACACCGCGCCACGAGGTACACGCCCGCCGTCACCATGGTTGCCGCATGGATCAGAGCGCTGACCGGCGACGGCCCCTCCATCGCGTCAGGCAACCAAACATGCAGCGGGAACTGAGCTGACTTGCCGGCAGCCCCGATGAACAGGCAGATGCAAATCCAGAGCAAGACGCCACTGTTGTGAAACTGCTGCGCGTGAGCGAAGACCCATTCGTATTCGAGCCAATGTCCCGGGCTTTCCAGCCAGAGCATCAGGATGCCGATGAAGAGGCCGATATCGCCGAGCCGAGTCACGAGGAAGGCCTTGCGCGCCGCGGCTGCGGCGCTGGGCTTGGAAAACCAGAACCCGATGAGCAGGTAACTGCACAGTCCGACGCCTTCCCAGCAGGCGTAAAGAAGCACAAAGTTATTGGCCAGCACCAGGCCGACCATGAAAAACAAGAACAGGCTGACGGCCGCGAAGAAGCGTGGATACCCCGGGTCGCCGTGCATGTACCCGGCGGAATAGATCGCGATCAGGGACCCGATGAAGGTCACCATGACCAGCATGACGGCGCTCAACCCGTCGCCGCGCAGCGAGAAGTTGGCGGTGACGCTCCCCACGCTGATCCAGGGGGTGGACTGCCCTGTGAGGATCGGCTGACCGTCTCCCATCGCGACGGCCAGGAAGGCCAGGACGGCGAAGACACAGGCGCCAACGGCGCCGGCGATACACGGCAGGTGGCATTGTGCAGGGAACCAGCGCCGACCGACGGTCGCGATCACCACCGTCGCCGCGAGGGGAAAAAGCGGAATCATCCACAACAAGAAGCCCGCATCAAACATGGCTGACCTCCTCCGGGTCCTTCTCGGTAGGCTGGGCGCCGGCGGGGGTCAGGTGCTCGAAGTCGGCCGGCTTGTCGCCGGGCGGCAGCGTGTCTTCGTCCTCGACCGGCTGCTGATCGGGTTCGCGCAGCTCTTGCCAGAGGCTGACATCGAGCGATTTCTTCCGCTTGTACAGCATCAGAATCAGCGCCAGCGCGAGCGCCGCCTCGCACGCCGCCACGGCCAAGATGAACAGGACGAGCACCTGCCCCCCCAGGTCGCCGCGAAACTTGGCGAATGCTACCAGGTTGATGGCGACGCCTTGCAGCATCATCTCGGCCGACAGAAACATGAGGATCAGATTGCGCCGCGTCAAAAAGCCTACCATCCCGAGGGCGAAGAGGACGGCGCCGACGAGCAGATAGCTTTCCAGAGTTGCCGGGCTCATCGCAGCACCTCCGTGCGGCGCCCTGCAATAACGATGGCCCCGATGGTCGCCACCAGCAATAGCACCGCGGCGAGTTCGACGGCGATCAAGTAATCGGTGAAGAGCGTCTTGCCCAGGGCGGCGACATTGCCCGCGGGGAGCCGGCCGGGCCGGCCATGCCCGGGCGTTTTTTCTTTGCCTGGCACGCTGCCCAGCGATAGGACCCCGTGTCCGTTGATGGCATCGTGCAGGACCATCGCGAGGTCCCGGATCGCCGCGACGTTTCCTTTCACCCACGCTTTCTTCAGGTTCTCGCTTTCAAGCTCGATCCTGCCATCGGGAAATTGCTGCTGAATTTTCTCCACCAACGGAGGCGTTAGCTTGCCGAAGGGGGCCTTCTTGGGATCGCTTAGCACCTTGAACACGTCGGCCTCGTCCTTGACAAGGCGGAGTTGTGTCAGGTCGCGAAGTATCTCGGCGCGTGCGGCCTGCACTTCGTCGGCGACTCGGTAGTTCTTGTGCAGGATGCAAACAAGCGAGGCCAGCAGGATGCAGCCGGCGAGCGAGGCCAGAAAGGGCTCGCGCGACCGCTGGTCGGCGTTCGACGGCCCTTCCTGCCGAGCGAGCATGATGACGAAGAGGAACGTCACGACGATGGCCCCCGCGTACACGATGATGGTCGCCGCCATCAAGAACGGCGCCGCTTGCAGCAGGAACAGGCCGCATGTGCTCAATACCACCAGCGCGAACGACAGGGCCGCATGGACCGGATTCTTGTGCGTGATCATCATCACCCCCGCGGCCATGGCCATGCCCGCGAAGGCGTAGAAGAGGAGCGCTTCAATGAAATCCGTCGACGCCCGCACCAGCACCGCCGCCCCCAGGCTCAGCGCCATCGCTGCGAGCCCACCCCCCCAGAGCGTGGCGGCGCCACGAGCCTTGGGCAACAGAAAATAAATCGCAACGAAACCCAGCACCGCCGGCAGCAGGATCAGCCAGTTCTCACGCACCAACGGCAGCAGGCCGTGTGCGGGCTCGGTGTCGGCAAAGATCGATAACATGGACCTGTCCATTACATCCATTCTTGTTCCGCCGCCTGCGGCCCAGCGCTCACCCATTCGGCTCCGACGCACAGCTCAGCGCCCCGCCCTTGGTGCGGATCGGGTCCTTGCCGGCGTGGGCCGTTTGATCGAAGACGCTCAGCAGCTTCTCCTTGTCGAACATCATCTCTTCGCGGTTCAAGCCCGTGAGATCGAAAAGCGAAGTCAACTCGATCGCGTCGCACGGGCATGCTTGCTCGCACATGCCGCAATAGATGCAGCGCAATTCGTCGATAACAAACATCTCCGGATACTTCTCACGGTCGGGCCAGGGGGACGGCGCCGCGACGATGTCGATGCACCGGGCCGGGCATGCCGTCGAACACATGAAGCAGGCGACGCATTTGACGCGCCCGTCGGCGTCCCGGTTAAGCCGATGCAACCCGCGGTAGTTCGCGGGTAAGTCGGGGCGCTCCTCGGGAAACTGCTGTGTCACCTTCGGCTGGAACATGTGCTTGATCGTCGTGCCGAGCCCCTGGGCGATGGCCGGCAGATAGAGGCGATCGAGCAGGCCCAGGGTGGGCGGCTTGATCCAGCGTACTTCGCTCGCGGCGATTGGCATTGCAGCTCCCTTCAGTCCTCTCGCTCCCAAGCTCTGCCTGGGCACGAGGAAACCATTACGCCCGCACCGGTTGGGGCGGCTTGGTCACGATCAACCCCGCCGCGAACAGGATCGCGGCCGACACAAGAGTCAACACCCACAACGGTGCACCCAATTCCTTCACGGTCATGACGGCCACCAGGTTCGCCAGGGCCATCGGGATGAACACCTTCCATGCCAGCGACATCAGTTGATCAAAGCGAAAACGCGGTATGGTCCACCGTACCAGCATGTAAAACAGAATGAACAGCGACATCTTTACCATGAAGACCATCAGTTTCAGGACAACGGGGGACGTGGTGTCCGCAATCCACGGCAAATGCCAGCCGCCGAAGAAGAGGATCACCATCAAGAAGCTGGTCGTGATCATGTGCGTGTATTCGCCGATGAAGAAAAACGCCAGCTTCATCCCGTTGTACTCGGTGTGATAGCCACCCACCAACTCTTGTTCGGTCTCGGGCAGATCGAACGGCAGCCGATTGCACTCGGCAAACGCGCTGACCATGAACAAGAGGAACGCCAGCGGCTGCCACCAGATGTTCCACGAGTGCGTCGCCTGATGCCAGATGATCTTTTCCAGATTGAGCGAGCCGCAAATCAAGACGACGCCGAGAATGGAGAGGCCGAGCGGGATCTCGTAGCTGATGATCTGGGCGCTGGAGCGCAGGCCGCCCAGCAGGCTGTACTTGTTATTCGACGCCCACCCCCCCAGGATGATGCCGTACACGGTAAGGCTCGAAATCGCAAAGATGAACAGGATGCCTATATCGATGTCCTTGGCCATGACGAACTGATACTTGCTCAGATAGTCGGGGTCGGCGGGATTATCGGTTGGCCCGAACGGAACGACGGCAAACGACAGCAAAGCCGCGACCATGCCAATCGCGGGGGCGATGACGAAGAGCACCTTGTCCGCATAGCCCGGAATGAATTCCTCTTTCATGAAGAACTTGAGCCCGTCGGCCAGGACTTGCAACAGCCCAAGCGGCCCGACGCGATTGGGCCCGACGCGGTTCTGCATGAAAGCGCAGATCTTGCGCTCGACGTAGACGAGGAATCCCGCCAACCCTTGCAGGCCGCCGAAGACAATCAAGATCGTGATTAGGACCGACAATTCCATGGTTGTCCAGCATTACGTCCGCCCAGCATGGCGGGCTGATTGAATCATCCCAGTTTCACGCCGTACTCGCCGAGGTCGCCCACGGCCAGCGGCGCGAAGTACGGCGCCTCGCGCGCCAGCTCTTGCCGAACTGCCGCCGCCTGGATCAAGCCCCGGCGTTCGAGCAAATCTAGCAAGACCTGCCCATCCGTGCGGCCGATCGAGCCGGGCCGCACGGCCCAATGAAGCTGTTGCGCCAGGTTGGCGTGGTTGACGTAACAGCCGTCCTTCTCTGCAAACGTCGCGGCCGGAATCACGAAACGCGCCGCCTCGGAAATCGGCGTCGGCGCCAGATCTTGCACGACCAGGAGAGGAACCTGAGCCAGCGTCCGCGTCTGTTCTTCGGTCAACCATGGCCCAAGACGCGGCGAATAGGCGGCCGTCAGATAAAGCGCCTTCAAATCTTTTGCGTCGGCCAGCAGGCGGTTGAAGCCGAGCACCTCGCCGTGGAAGTGTTGGAGAATCTCTTCGACTCCGCGGCGATTCGGGCACTTTTCCGCGCGGATCGTGAACTTGACGGCCCCGACCGGGTTGCCCTTGCGATCCTGTGGGAACTGCTCGTCGGCGCCCACCGTCGGGACCCAGCCGAGATACAGCCTGGCGTCGGCCGACAGGCCCTTGATGAACTTGGCGAAAAGGAACGCCTCCTCGACCGTCAGCATCGGTGAGATGACGCCGGCGATCGCGCCGCCGTTTCCCTTGGCGAGGTCTACCAGTTCGCTCCGTAGCGATGGGATCACGTTTTCCCATGCCGCGGGAGACTGCCCCGCTCCGGTCAGACGTGCCCGCGGCTGATCCAGACGATCGGCGGCATTGACGTAGGCGTAATCGAAACGTCCCTCGTCGCAGATGAACCAGCCTTGCGCCTGCTGGTTTTCGCGTGGCCGAATGCGATGGATGACGTCCTTGTTGTGATCGACGTGAATGCTGCACCCGGTCGAGCAGCCGGCGCAGACGCTCGATTGCGTTTTGAGAAACCAGACGCGCTGCTTGTAAAGGAATTCCTTGTTGGCCAGCGCGCCGACCGGGCAGAGATCGACGACGTTGCCCGCCAGCTTGTTGTTGACGGGATCACCGGGAAAGATGTCGATCTCGGAGTGATGGCCGCGGTTGGTTACTTGCAGCTCGGCCGTCCCGGCGATCTCGCGCGTGAAGCGTACGCAGCGCGAGCACATGATGCAGCGGTCGGTGAAGAGCGAGATATGCTCGCCGATGTCGGGCTTGTTGGCAGGCGAGTTCTTCGCATCGACCATGCGGCTCGTCGCATGCCCATAGCGGTAGCTGTAATCTTGCAGCGAACACTCGCCGGCCTTGTCGCAGACGGGACAGTCCAACGGATGATTGAGGAGCAGCCCTTCGAGCGTGCGGCCCCGCGCGGACTTGGCCTTGTCGCTGTTGGTGATGCAGACGGTGCCGTCCTTGGCCGGCGTCTGGCAGGCGGGGACGACGCGCGGCTGCATCGCGATGGTGCCGTCGGGTTTCTTTTCGCCGACCTCGACGAGGCACATACGGCAACTGGCGACGACGCTCAGCGCGGGATGCCAGCAGTAGTGTGGAATGAAGACGCCGGCCTTCTGCGCCGCCTGCACGAGGTTGAGTCGTTCGGCGCCGAGATCGACGGGCTTGTCATTGATGTAAACTACAGCCATGTACGACAGTTTCTTCCTTGGTAAGGCGCCCCCCGAAGGGGAACGCGAGTTTCCTCCGAATGAGCCGCGACTGTGCGGGAGCGATGACGCCAGCGGGTTCCTGGCTCCCTCACAGTCGCGGCTCGTTCGGGCCTAAATTTTTCCGCCGCCAGGGAGACCTGGTCCTCCACCCCCCGGACCTCCGGGCGGAGCGCCTGGTCCCCCACCGGGGCCGCCACCGCCGGGGCCGCCGGGCGGACCGCCCGGGCCGCCGCCGGGACCACCACCGGGCCCGCCGCCAAGCCCCATGCCTCCCATGCCCATGCCTCCCATTCCGTCCGGGCGAAGGCCCGTATAATCGTTTTTCTTGACGATGGAGTAATCCTCAGCATTCAGGACGCGCGTCGCGCCTGTCTTGCCGCTGTTGCGCTGACAGCCGGCGGTCGAGAGACCGAGGGTCAACACCAGGAACGGGATGAAGTAGCGTTTCATGATCGGGACTCCAGAGGGACTCGATCGGTCACGGGATTCCAAGGGCGGCTTGCCATTCCTTTTGGGAGACCAGGCCTAGCTGGCCGGTCGCACGGATGCAGTAGTAGCCATCCGAGTACATCTGCGTTTCATAGGCGAGGATGTCGTCCGTGCCCAGGCGGGCCTTCATGTTCATCGTGTAGAATCGTTCCGTCTTGATGCCTTCGTGGATCTTGTACGAATCGCGTTTGATCGAATTCAGGAAATCCTCCACCTTGCGTGTCCCCGGGTTGGGATGGTCGATGCAGAACGCATTGAAGAAGATCGCGATCTGCTTCATTTCGTTATCGAGGGCCACGCGCTCGCCACGGGCGTGCAGGGTGCCGAGAAAGCTCTGCGGTCCTTTCTTCACCGGCTGGGCGCCGCCGTCGGCGTTCGGCGGCGGCGGCTTCGGCGGGTTCTGTGCGAGCTTGTCCTTCTTGTTGCCTTCGCCACCCCCGTCGCGCGCTGGTGCATCGTCGCGGTTGCCTCGCTTACAGCCCGTGGCTGTCGCCAGGACTATGATGAACACCAACCAGGCGGATGCGCTACGCATGCTGGCAACTCCGATCGAGAATTCGTCTAGCGTTTGCAAACCGCTGCGCGAGCGCTAAACGCGGAACCGTCAATGCGCCATGGCCAGCGCCACCGTCGTCTTCGTGCCGGCGCGGAGGTACTCTTCCAGCTCCGGCCTGAACTTGGCGATGGCGTTCTTCACCGGCCAGCCTGCTCCGTCTGCCAACCCGCAAATCGTCGTGCCGGGCATGATGCCGATCGATTTGGCGACTTCATCCAGGATTTCCAGGTCCTCGCGACGGCCCTGCCCCTTGCGCATGCGGTCGAGCATCTTCATCATCCAGCCGGTTCCCTCTCGGCAAGGGGTGCATTGGCCACACGATTCGTGAGCGAAGAATCGGCAGATATTGTAGAGAACATCCACGATGCTGGTCGTGTCGTCAAACACGGTGACGGCGGCCGTTCCCAGCCCCAGGCAGCCGACCTTGCCGGGGCCGTTGAAATCGAGCGGCGTGTCGAATTCGGCCTCGGTCATCAGCCCCATGCTGATGCCGCCGGGGATGCATCCCTTCGCCTTGCGCCCTTTCCAGACACCGCCGCCATGCCGTTCCACCAGCTCGCGCACCGTGATGCCCAAGGGCAACTCGACGCAGCAAGGGGTGTTGACGTGTCCGCTGATGCAATACAGCTTCGGCCCATAGCTGCCGGCGTCGCGCGGATTCTTCGGATCGGGCGGAATGCCGATGGTCTTGAACCAGTCAGCCCCGCGATCGACGACGTGCGTGACGCAGGCCAGCGTCTCGATGTTATTGACGACCGTCGGCTTGCGAAACGCCCCTTCGACGGCGGGGAACGGCGGCTTGATGCGCGGCCAACCGCGCTTGCCTTCGAGACTTTCGATGAGCCCCGTTTCCTCGCCGCAGATGTAGGCCCCGGCGCCGCGATGCAGGTACACTTCCAGCGAGAAGTCTTTGCCGAGGATGTTCTTGCCGAGCAGGTTGTTTGCGTAGAGTTCGTCGATCGCCTTCTGCATATTGCGATAAGCCGCGCCGTACTCGTAGCGGAGATAGACGTAAGCAACGCTGGCCTTGGTTGCGTAACAGGCGAGCAGGATGCCTTCGAGCACCTGGTGCGGGTCGTGCTCCATCAGGATGCGATTGTTGAACGTGCACGGCTCCGATTCGTCGGCATTGACGCAAAGATAGATCGGCCCGGGATGGTCCTTGGGCAGAAACGTCCACTTGACGCCGCACGGGAAGCCCGCGCCACCGCGCCCGCGCAGGCCGGAGTTCTTGACGACTTCGATCACCTGCGCCGACGTCATCTCGTTGAGCGCCTTGGTGACGCCACGGTAACCGCCATCGGCGCGATAGGCCTCAAGCCAGGGGCTAGCCTTGGCGTTGATGCGACGTAACAGGATGGATTCGAAATCGGCCATATCTAACTACCCTGAATCTCACCAACCCTGAGCGCAAGCGAGGGGATAACCGAATCCCTCGTCGGCGTCTCTTGCATTTGCAAGTGCCCTGGTATCCCCTCGCTTGCGCTCAGGGTTAGTTCAGCTCCCGCAGCAATTCATCAACCTTTTCCGCCGTCACGCAATGGCGATGCTCGTCGTTCACCATCACCGCCGGGGCGCCTTCGCACGCACCCAAGCACTCGGCGAATTCGAGCGTGAACTTGCCGTCCGTCGTCGTGCCGCCCGGTTCGACGTGCAGCTTCTTGCAAAAAACATCCAGCAGCTCCTCGCCGCCGCGCAGGCCGCACGCCAAGCTTCGGCACACCCACAGCCGCGTCTTGCCCAGCGGAGCGTTCTCCTCCCGAAAGAACTGGTAGAACGTCATCGTATCGTGGACCTGGGCCGGGCTGAGATCGAGCATCTCCGCGATCTCGCGAATCGCCTCGTGCGACACGCAGCGCAGCGCGTCATGGACGATGTGCAGCGCCGGCAACGTCACCGCCTGCTTGCTCGGATAGCGCGGGATGTACGCCAGGATCTGTTGCCGTAGGTTTTCGGGCAGGTACATATTCAATTCCTGGTTTACGTTTAGCGCTCGCATGGCGCCACGCGAGCGCTAAACGTAAACAAACCTGGCTACCGATCCAACTCCGCCGCAATGATACTCAAGCTCCCCAGCACCGCCACGACGTCGCTGATCTGGTGCCCTTCGATCAGGTACGGAAACGTCGCGAAGTGGATGAACGACGGCGGCCGCGTCCGCGCTCGATACGCCACGCCCGTCCCATCGCTGACGATATAGAACCCCAGCTCGCCGTTGGGCGATTCGATTGCCCCATACACCTCATCGACCGGCGGCGTCCACTGGCGGTTCGGCATCACCAGCTCGAAGTGCTGGATCATGCTCTCGATCGAACGGTACACCGACTGCTGAGCCGGGAACACCGCCTTGCCTTCGACATCCACATTGACCGGGCCGCCCGGCAGATTCTCGATGGCTGCGTCAATAATCTTGAGACTCTCGCGCATCTCCTCCATGCGCACCTGGTAGCGCGCGTAGCAATCGCCTTCCGATGCACAGATCACCTGGAATGCGTTCTGCAAGTCCCCGTACGCCAGGTACGGCTCATCCTTGCGCAGATCGCGCACGACGCCACTCGCCCGTGCGATCGGCCCGGTGCAACTCAGGTCGATCGCCAGCTCCTTCGACAGGACGCCGATTCCCCGCGTTCGCTCGATGAAAATGCGATTACGATTGAGCAGCTGGCACATGTCGGCATGCGTCTTCGGGAACTCCTTCACGAACGTACGCACCTTGCGGACGAAGTCGTCCGCGACATCGAACAGCAGGCCGCCGACGCGCGTGTAGCTCGGATGAAAACGCTGACCGGAGATCGTCTCGTAAATGTCGTAAATAACCTCGCGCTGCTGAAAGCCATACAGGAACGCGGTGAACGCTCCGAGGTCGAGCGCTTGCGCGCCCGCGGCCAGCAGATGATCGCTGATGCGCGCCAGCTCACCCAGGATCGTGCGGAGGTACTTGCAGCGTGGTGTCAACTCGATGCCCATCAACTTTTCGACGACATGATGCCAGGCGATCTCGTTCATGATCGGCGAGATGTAGTTCATGCGATCGACGATGGTGACGTACTGATTGAAGTCGAGATCCTCGCCGAGCTTCTCGAAACCGCTGTGCAAGAAGCCGATGTCGGGGACCGCCTTGATGACCGTTTCACCGTCGAGCGTGAGGATGAGGCGCAAGGTCGTGTGCGTGGCGGGGTGCTGCGGACCAAAGTTGAGGGTCCACAGGTAGTCCTTTTCAGGGCCTTCCGGCAACGTTTGTAACGCTTCCAGGGGCATGAAAACCCTCTTGTTCGCCGCTTGCGGCGTAGCAAATTGCTGCTACGCCGCGAGCGGCGTCAACTCTCTGCCCGCGTGATCACCGGGAAATTATGCCGCTCGCCGCGGCCGCGCAGCGGGTAGTCTTTTCGCAACGGGTAGCTCGTGAACTCTTCGGGCATCAAGATGCGGCGCAGGTCGGGGTGCCCGTCGAAGACGATGCCGTACATGTCGTAGACCTCGCGTTCCATCCAGTCCGCCCCCTTCCAGAGCGGAAAGACGGACGGGATCATCAGATCGGGCTCATTCAGCATCACCTTGACGAAAACTCGCTCCCCGGTCGCGGTGTTCAGCACGCCGTAGACCACTCCGAAGCGGTCGATGGCTTTGGGGTACTTCAGATAATCGACGGCCGTCAGCTCAAATAGCATGTCGAAGCCGTGCTCGGTCTTGAGCGTGTTCAGCACCTCGAACACCTGGTCCGGCTTGACGACGATGCGCCGGTTAGCGCGGAATTCGGACGTGGCGAGGTCCGCGAACTTCGCTTGCAGGGCGGCGATGAGGGTGTCGAATGCCATGATAACAAAACACTTCTTCGTTTGGCGTTCGCATGACGCCATGCGAACGCTAAACGATAAACCGATCAATTCAAAGACATCGGCAACGGCCCCTTGTGCTCGGTCCGCTTGCCGAACTCCGTCCCTTGCATCGTGCCGGTTTGCCCGATCTTCGCCTGCAAGTCGATGATGGCCTGAATCAACTGCTCCGGCCGCGGCGGACAGCCAGGCACATACATGTCCACGGGAATGAAGCGATCCACCCCTTGCACCACCGCATACGTGTCAAACACGCCGCCGGACGACGCACACGCTCCCATCGAGATGCACCACTTCGGCTCGGGCATCTGCATCCAGATGCGCTGAAGCACCGGCAGCATCTTCATCACCACGCGGCCTGCGACGATCATCAGATCGCATTGCCGCGGGCTAAAACGCATGACCTCGGCGCCGAAGCGAGCAATGTCGTGCTTCGAGGCCCCGGTCGCCATCAGCTCGATGCCGCAGCAGGCGGTCGCGAACGGCATGGGCCACAGGCTGTTGGCCCGCACCCAGTTGGCCAGCGGATCGAGCCGGGCAAGCATGATATCGGGGATCGCTAGCGCCATTTGAAGACCCCCTTTTTCCAGTCGTACAGGTACGCCAGGAACAAGAGTGCGATGAAGGTCAACACGCAGCAAAAGACAGGACGCTGTAGCACAGCCGGAAAGCCGCCGTCGGCGTAAGCCACCACCGCCCACGGATACAGGAACAGCAATTCGACGTCAAAGACAAGGAACATGATGGCGACAAGGTAGAACTTGATGTCGAAGCGCTGGCGGGCGTCGCCGACCGGATCCATGCCCGATTCGTAGGGAACCTGCTTCCCCTTGGTGTCGTGCCGCGGTCCGACGCTATGGGCGACGACCAACGTGCCGGCAGCGAATCCGATCAGGAGGATCAGGTACGCGAAGATGGGATAATAGGCGCCGAGATCGAAATCCGGTTCGTTCATGGCCCAGCCCCCGTGACATTGTGAACTTTTTCACGAAGCTGGGGGTATCATAGATAAATCGCGGCGCGGGGCAAGCCGCTTGCGGCATAGCAAGAGCCAGACGCCATTGCTACGCCGCAAGCGGCTACGGCAGCCGCACCACGCGATGATCGATGTCGCGGGCATCGAAGCGGCCGAGCCCGAGCAGCCCGGCCAGGGCCACGTGCTCCGGCTGGCGGCGGTCGAACGGTTCACTCACGATGTTACCTAGACGCTGTTGCTCCAGCGCAAGCGCGGCCGTTCCGTACGGCGGCGTCAGCGCGGCCAGGGCGGCGAGACTCGGCGTCCATTGCGGCCCATTTCGGGCCTGCACCAATCCCACGTGCCCGACCGGAAGCCAGCCCAGCTCGGCTCGCTTGCGGTCGATGATATCCCAGCCGACGTGATCCATGGCAACCGGATCGGTGGCAAAAAAGATCGACTTGCGCGACCACGTTCCCCAGGTGCGATTCCAGCTGCCGGGCCCCCCCTCGTAGACGCCGATCAAGCCATCGCAGATATGCAGCGTCGCCTTTTCCAGCAGCGGGCGCTGGTTGATTGCCGTCGGGATGAACGTGTTGCACTGGTTGGGCCCGCTCGTTGCGCCGCCGAGCCGATAGACGCCGCCGATGTGGCTGCGGGCGACATTGTTGTTCATGCCGTGCGACATGTTCTTGAGCGCGATGGTGACGCCGGCCGACTTGTGATCTTTCAGGTTCGGGATCGTGATGATCTTGTTGACCATGCGTGAAACAATCATCGACAGATGCGTGCGATGCCGGCGGTCGTCGCGGCGGTCATGTTCCGGAGCGGCGAAACCCATCGACACAAACACGTCCGGATCGTAGCCCACGACATTGGGGTGCCGACCATGCCCCGAGTTCTGCCCATCGATGGCCGTTTGCTCATTGTCGTACTGAAACGCGGAGGCATGCCACCTCACCCCTTGCATCGGGCGCGTGGTCATGACTTCGCCGAACACGCGCTGAAACTCGTCGGCGTAGCGCTCGAAGACGATGATGTTGCGCTTCGGCACGCCGACATATTCATGCAGGCAGCGCACCGTTTCGAGGAGGACTTCAGGCGAGGAGATGACGCCGACGGCGCCCTGCAAGCGCTCTTCGCCATTGCGACCCACGGGGTTGACCTTGATGCCGACGATGTCGTCGCGCGAGAAGAATCGCTTCCAGGCCGAATCGACATCGCCGCCGCCGACCAGCCGGCACATGCCCGCTTCCATCATGGCGCGCACGGCTTCGTCGTTGATCTTGAAGCGATCGTTGAGGACGCCAGGATGCTGCACCTCCACGACGCGCCCCGGAAACGGCCCCGGCATCGCCAGCGGCGCCCGCGGCACCTCGACGGAGCGCCCCGTGAACGGCGCGTAGCGATACGCCAACCAGCCGAGCGGTATGCCCGCCGCCGCCCCGAGCAAGAAGCCTCGCCGTGAGATGCCCATGGTAGATCCCCCCAACCCGATTTTCGTTGAGCGCTCGCAAGCCGCCATGCGAGCGCCAAGAAGTTGCTTCAGAACCTCTGCGGCGAATTTCCCCCTCTCCCCCTGGTACTCCGGGGGGAGAGGGACGGGGTGAGGGGGGACAGAATGCCTGGCAAAACCTTGGAGTTTTCCGCAGGCGCCAGGACCCCCTCACCCCCGACCCCTCTCCTCCGGAGTACGGGGAAGATGATGCGATTTCGGTTTTGAAACAGTTTCTAAACGAAGATAGTCACTTTCCCTTCACAAACGGATTCGTCCGCTTCTCGTATCCTACTTTGGTCACGGGCCCATGTCCTGGATAAACGATCGTATCGCCAGGCAGCGTGTACAGCTTGGTCTGGATCCCTGATTCCAGACGCTCAAAACTGCCATCCGGGAAATCGGTGCGGCCGATGGAGCCGCGAAAGAGCACGTCGCCGCCAAAAACGACCATGGCCTCTTGCTCCACTCTCCCCTCCGGGGGAGAGGGGCCGGGGGTGAGGGGGCTCCGTACCACAAACACCACATGCCCCGGCGAATGCCCGGGGATCTCCAGCACTTCCAGCGCGATGCCGGCGAACTCCAGCACGTCCCCTTCGCACACCGTCTGATCGGCCGGCGGACTGACAATCGCGAAGCCAAACGGGGCACTCATGTTCAAGTCCGCATCGCTCAGGAGTGCCGTTTCGTTTACGCCGATGACCAGCGGGGCCCGCGGATACCGCTCCTTCATCGCTCCATTGCCGGCGATATGGTCGGCATGCCCATGCGTGTTCAGAATGGCGGCCACGTCGAGCGCACGCTCGTCGAGAAACGCGAGAATAGCGTCAGGCTCCAGCCCCGGATCGATCACGAGCGCCTCGCGGCGATCCTCGCGCCAGACGACGTAGGTGTTCTCCTGAAACGGCGCCGAGACAATGGTGTGAATCTGCAAAAGGTTGGCCATCGGCATTGAATCCCCGGGTTCTCCCATCCTGTGTTCTTTATACCACCTTGTCGGTTTACCTGCGCTACACCCGCGCCTGCTTGACGGGCCTGGATGCGGACAATGCACTGGTTTCGCTGCCGGTGAAGTGTTATACCCGTTTTAACCTGATTTCCTGAACAAGATCGGTGCATTTGCACGATAAGATCCGTATTCCAGGAGGGAAGTACCATGCCAGCGCACGATGCCCGCCGTAGCGGAACGGCGTTTCGCTTGTCCACATTATTCTTCAGCCTCGCCCTGATTCCCTGCGCCATGCTGCTGCAACCATCCGCCCGCGGTCAGGACAAGGTCATTCCCGCTGCCAACCTGGAGCGTTCGTCGCTCGATCAACCCATTGCCTATCTGCAAGAAGCCAAACGCAATTATACCGCCGTCAAGGATTACTCCTGCATCATGGTTTCGCAGGAACGCGTGCGCGGCAAGCTCGAAGATCAAAGCATGATGCAGATGAAAATGAAGACGGCCCCCTTCAGCGTCTGGATGAAGTGGATGGCGCCTAACAAATCGGCCGGGCAGGAAGTTGCTTTCGTGGCAGGCAAGAACAACAACAAAATGCGAGTCAAAAGCAACGTCATCGGCGGCAAGATCATCGGCTTCGTGTCGATCGATCCTACCGATCCGCGCGTTTTGGAGCGCAGCCGGCACACCATCCTCGAAGCAGGCATCGGCAATACGATCGAGCAGAACCTGCGCCATTGGGAACACGCCCGCGAGGTCGGCAAGAGCAAAGCCGTCGTGACCGAGGCCGAGTTCAACAAGCGAGCGTGCATTCGCATCGAGATCGCGGCGACCGCCCCGGTCAAGGACAGCTACTGTTACCGCAGCGTCATCTTTCTCGAAAAGAACTCCAAGCTCCCGATCCACCTCGAGAACTACGATTGGCCCCGCCAAGGTGGCCCGCCGGGCGGCGAATTGATCGAGTCCTTTGGCTACATGAATTTGCAGTTCAACACCGGGCTCAAGGACGACTTCTTCAACAAGTAGCCAGCACCGCGCCGGGGCCACTTGATTTTCTCGCCCGCGGGCATAAATCGGCGCGTATGCTGATCATCGCGGAGCCAGAAATTCGTCAGAACGGCCCGGGCGCCGTGTTCCCCGTCGTCTGGCGGCAGTGGCGCACCGAACGCGCCTTGACGAAGCGCGGCATTCACTTTCGCGCCACGTCCCCAGCACAAGTTGCCGCGGCCTACGCTGCCATGTCCCAGGAAGAATTCGACGCCGTCAATGGCCGGCAGGAGTGGGCGAACTGGCGCACGATCCCGCGAGCGCTAAGCGGGCACGTCCCGGATGAGCCGCTGCGGGTCCTCGATCTCGGCTGCGGCACCGGCAGTTCGACGCGCGTCCTCGCACACTATTGTCCTCTGGGTTCACGCATCAGCGGCTACGAGATTGCCGAGCCGCTGCTCTTGTATGCGCGCCGGCGCACGTACCTCCATCGGAGCGGAGCGGTCGCCTCGGTCGAATTCATCAGCCAGGGGGTGACCGAGAAATTGCGTGAGCGCGACGGCATTGCCATCGCCGGGGAAAGCGTGGACCTGATCAACGCCAGCGGTGTCGTCGGGCATCATCTCACACCTGCGACGTTTCCAGATTTGCTTGCCGAGATCGTGCGCGTCTTGACGCCGGCCGGCGTGGCGATGCTCGACGTCGGTCCAACGCTGACGGGGCCGGTGTTGCAATCGCTCATGGCCGCGGCGCATTTCACGTGCCTGGGACATTACCGCAGCTGGTTCGGCGACCTGACGGGCGAAATGGTTTTCCGTCGCCCGTCCGGATGATTCGAATCGCTCGCCACACGCCAGGCGAGGGCGACGCCGCACGCGGTGACCCCCCCATGGGCTTCAAGTCAAGGATGCTGCGAAGTCAAACTTTCTTTAGCCACCGAGAGCACTGAGAGCACTGAGAATATGCAATTAAGAGGTAAGCTTGTCGGAACCAGTTTCTGGCGTCGACATGTTCTTGACTCGATGATTTGCTCCGTGTTCTCTGTGCCCTCTGTGGCAAGAAACCGATTCAGCGTTGAAGTTTCCTTAACTTGATGCCAATGGCCGCACGCGGTGCCGCGCCCCCCGGTCGACGAATGTGCAGATTTGTTGCTTTTCCGCTTTCCCAAGGCCGATCAATCAAGTAGAATTGCGCGAGGTCCATCACAAAGGACTCCCACCCCGAATTGCGAGAATCCCACCATGCCTGCCAAGCTCGGTTGTGCTGACCTCGTTTCAACCATGCGCCTCGATCGACGCAGCTTTGTGAAGGCCGGCATCCTCGGCGCTGCGGGGCTGTCGCTCCCGCAATTGCTCCAAGCCGAAGCCACGGCGAATGAGGCCGGGCAGGCGACGCGTCGGCCTTCCGTAATCATCTTGTGGATGCGCGGCGGACCGAGCCATATCGACATGTGGGATCCCAAGCCCGATGCACCGGTGGAGTATCGCGGCGAGTTCGGCGTCAGCAGCACGAATGTTCCTGGTGTGCTCCTGTCGGACATGTTGCCGATGTGCGGCCGAATCCAGGACAAGTGGTCGATCATCCGCAGCCTGCACCACACCGATGCGGGGCATTCCTCGGGCGATCAGATTTGCTTCACCGGCTATCCGTCGGGCCCGAATCCCGATGAGAACGTCTACCCCAGCTGCGGCTCCATCGTGGCCCGGCAACTCGGCCATCAATCGCCGCACCTGCCGGCGTACGTGATGGTTCCACGCTTGCTCCCCGGCGCTGGCGCCGGCTACCTCGGCGTTGCTTACAAGCCGTTCGAGACGCAGGCTGACCCGGCCAATCCCGGCCCGTTCCGCATCCCCAACTTCACGCTGCCGACCGGCGTCACCGTCGAGCAGGTGGGGGATCGTCGCAACCTCTTGCGTTCCTTCGACAATATCCGCCGCGAAGTCGATGGCTCGGGCCAGATGAACGCGCTCGATCGCTACACGGCACAGGCGTGGGACATTTTGACTTCGGACGTCGCCCGCAACGCCTTTGACATCGACAGCGAACCGGCTTCGATTCGGCAACGCTACGGATTCATGGAACGCTTCGACCCGGGCGCAGCCAATCGCTGCGGCGCTCCCGCGTGGAGCCAGCGCATCCTGCTCGCGCGGCGTCTGGTGGAAGCGGGGGTGCGCCTCGTCACCGTCGATCTCCGCTGGTGGGACACGCACGTCCTGGGCTTCGATTCCCTCCGACGTGGGTTCTTGCCTCGCTTTGATCAGGCGTATTCAGCGTTGATTGAAGATCTGGAACAGCGCGGCCTGCTGGATTCGACGATGGTGATTGCCTGGGGCGAGTTCGGACGTACGCCGCGCGTCAACAATGATGCCGGCCGCGATCATTATCCAAACGTCTTCAGCGCGGCCCTGGCGGGCGGCCCGGTGCGCGGCGGCCGCGTCGTCGGTTCGTCGGATTCGCGCGGCGCGTTCCCGCTGGCCAATGCCAAGAGGCCGCAGGATGTGTTGATGACCATGTACCGCCATCTCGGCGTGGATCCGAACGTGAACTACACCGACGGCTCAGGACGGCCGCATCCGGTGTTGCCGAGCGGGCGGGTCATTGACGAGTTGTCCTGATTGCAAATCCTCGTTTAGCGCTCGCTGTGCGTTCCGCGAGCGCTAAACGTAAACCAGGTCCGTCCATTACTACTTTGTCGGCGCGACACTCGTCGCTTTCTCGGTCGGGAAATTCTCCGGCAACGGCAAGGTCACCTTCCCTGTCGCCGCCCACTCGGTCCCGCGATTGAGAGTCGCCTGGAAGCCGATGCACCGCATCGCGTTTGCGTCATGGCCCATGGGCGTATGAAAGACCTTGCCTTTGCCGTAGCTGACGGTCCAGATCATCGGCTCATGGGCTTTCGTCCCCTTGGAATAGGCGGTTGCCAGGAGATGGACGTTCTCGATGGGCCCGCGCATGTTGTCGTAGAGTTCGTCGTTGTTGTGAAGCCATTCGAGGGGCATGCCCTTGGTGATGGGGTGCTTGTCGTCGCGGATGGTGACAGAGAACTTGCCGCTGTAGCGGTGGCCGGGGCCGTCCCCCTTGCCTTTGGCGATGATGACCCGCTCGCCCTTGTCGTCGAGCAGCAGGCGGTCGCCGGTATTGGCGCCGTACCAGCCCATGCCGACCATCTTGCGGTATTCATTCCAGCCGCCGAACGAGTTGTTGGCGGCATGAACGATGACGAGACCGAGCCGACCGGATTTTAGCTCGGCGTCCAGCGCTTCGTTGAGTTCCTTCGGCCAACCGGCGCCGTTGTAATTGCTGACGACGACATCAAATTTGCTGAGGTCCGGCGGGAAGGGGCCCGATTTCCAGTCCGCGGGGATGAGCTTTTCCTGGTTTCGTTTCGTGCTCGTGGAAATCTCCACGCTGAACTTGCCGGTGTCTTCGAGCGACTTCTTCATGATGGGCGTCGTCAACGGCCATTGGTGGTTGTTTTGGCCATCGATGATGACAACACGGATTTTCTTGTCGCCGGCTTCGGCTGCGAAAGCGGCGCCGAGGAGCAATGCGATGCCGAGGAGAAGTTTTCGCATGGGGTGAGACCTTTCTAAAAAGTGGAGAAACAGGTAAAGCGGTTGGCCGGCGTGGGAAGAAAAAAAGCCCGCCAACGGTTGCCGTGCCGTCGCGGGCTCAAAGTCTTGTCGACCGAGGCGGGGAGCCGTTACTTGACGGTTTCCTTGAGTCCCTTGAGCGCGAGCACCTTGACGACGGTGCGCGCCGGCTTGGCCGCGATCTCGATCGGCTCCTTGGTCTTCGGATTGATGCCCATGCGCGCAGCTTGCGGCGGCTTCAGATGCCGTTTGACTTTCAGCATACCGGGCAGAACGAAGAGCCCCGGGCCCTTTTTGCCAACCTGGGACTTGATGTACTCCGACAGCGTATCCATGAACCCGGCGACTTGCTTCTTGGTCAGACCGGTCTGTTCGGCCAGGGCCGAGTATACTTCGGTCTTCGTGGCGGCCTTCGGCTTGTGATTCATGCGATGCTCCTTGCAAGACGGTTGATAAGGATATCCCAGGTGGAAAACTGTATGGTGGTGGTTCAATTCTTAGGGGTCGAAACCGCCCGTGTCAATTGGATTGTCGAAAAAACAAGCCTTTTCGGCCCTTTCGCAGCTGGTCCGCACCCGGGCTCTACCCGACCCAGGTCGCGTCGGCAGGCTGCCAATTTACGAGCTCACTCGGCAAAAACCATAGGGCCATTTCCGCAGCGGCATTCTCCGTACTATCGCTGCCGTGGATCAGATTGTTCTGCACGCTGATCCCATAGTCGCCCCGAATGGTGCCCGGCGGCGACTTGGCGCCGTCGGTCTTGCCCATCATGTCGCGCACCACGGCGACGGCCTCGCGCCCTTCCCACACGATCGCCAGCGTCGGCCCGCTCGTCAAGAAGCTCAGAAGCGAGTCATAGAACGGCTTCCCCTTGTGGACAGCGTAGTGCTTCTCCGCCAGCTCGCGGGACGCCTGCACAAACTTCATGGCGACGAGCCTCAGCCCCTTCTGTTCGAAGCGCTGAATCAACGTGCCGATGAGGCGGCGCTGGATGCAATCGGGTTTCAACAACACGAGGGTGCGTTGCATGGAACATTTCCCTTTCTTCGTTAAGAATCACCTAGAAGAACAACTTCACGATTGTCTACCACGAGCCACGACCGTCAGGAAGCGGGAACCGGCATTTGCCAACGCTCCCTGACGGTCGCGGCTCGTTGACGAACTCTCAATTCGGGAAGTCATTCGTCACAACGATCCTAATGGTTTGCCGGGCGCTATCTTACAAATGTATTCACTTTGGCCAGAAAGCTGGCGTTGTCCGGATATTTGGCAAGTTGCTGCACCAGCGATTCCATGGCCTGCTGCGGATTGAGTTCCATCAGGCTGCGGCGCAGCAGCGTCACCTGCGGAAGTTCTTCCTTGGAGAACAGGCGCTCTTCCTTGCGGGTTCCGGACTGGGCGATATCGATGGCGGGGAAGATGCGACGATCGGACAGCTTGCGGTCGAGCACCAGCTCCATGTTGCCTGTCCCCTTGAATTCCTGAAAGATGACGTCGTCCATCCGCGAGTTGGTCTCGATCAGGGCCGTGCCCATGACGGTCAGGGAGCCCCCTTCCTCAAAGACGCGTGCGGTGCCAAAGAGGCGTTTGGGAATTTCCAGAGCGCGGACATCGACGCCGCCGGACATGGTGCGACCGCCGCCGCCGACGTTCTTGTTGTAGGCCCGTGCCAGGCGCGTCAGGCTGTCAAACAGGACGAAGACATCCTTGCCCGCCTCGACCAGCCGGCGCGCTCGTTCGAGCACCAGTTCCGCCAGCCGGGCGTGTTCGCGGCTATCGTGATCCGAATTGCTGGCGATGACCTCCCCCTGGATGGTGCGGCGCATCTCCGTGACTTCTTCGGGCCGCTCGTCGATCAGCAGCATGATGATCTTCATCTCGGGATGGTTCTTGGCGACGGCCTGAGCGAGATGCTGCAAGAGGATGGTCTCGCCGGTGCGCCGCGGTGCGACGATCAGCCCGCGCTGACCTTTGCCGATGGGGGTGAGAAGATCCATCACGCGGGTCGTGAGCGGCTCCTTGCCGAACTCTAGGCGAATGCGCTGATGGGGGTCGATCGGCGTCATCTCATCGAAAGCGCGGCGCGGATATTTGTCGGGGGGCAGGTCGTCGATGGTCGCCACATCCTTGAGGCGAGGCCCGCTGCCGCGCTGACTGGGCTCGATTGGCCCCGCCAGTTGCATGCCTACGCGCAGTTTGTACTTCTGGATGAGGCGCTGATCGACAAACGGGTCGGTCCCCTGGGCCACATAGTTCTTGGCCGGGTTGCGCAAGAAGCCGTAGCCCTTGGGATGCATCTCAAGGATGCCGTGGCTCAGGTTGGCAGCAGTCATGTTGTTTCCATGGGATAATCTAGCCCCGCGTCGTGCCCGCGGATGGATAGCAAACCTGCCCGCGTCCAGGACGCAGATCGAAACGTTCATACTTTCCGGTATTCCGTCGTTGCCTCGAAGGTGCCGTCGGGGAGCGGGGCGAGCTGATAATCCCCAAACAGGTTGGGCGCTTCCGTTTGCATGAGGCGCAAGACCGCAATGGCAAGCTTGCGGATCTCGGTCTCCGCATGCCGATTCCCACGCAACTCGATGAAGTGCCGCAGGGCCCGCGCATTGGCGGTGACGAAGATCTTCGTTTCGGTCGCATTGGGCAACACACTGCGCGCCGCCTGCCGGGCCAGCTTGCGCCGCAGCGTCTTCTCCGGCTCGTTCTCGAAAACCTTGAGGAGCTTCTCGGTCAGCTTGATGTACGCCTGGTGCGTGTGGGCGACCGTCTCAAGCCAAAGCTGATGCAACTCGGGATCGTCGGCAATGCAATCGGGCTCGACGTACTCGGCAATCGATTCGTCAACGTAACGTTGGCTTAACTGACTATAACCGAAACCGGCCCGATGTCGAATCAATTCGTGCGTCAACGAACGCGAAACCCCTGTGAAGACAAGGTTCCACACCGCATGCTCCAGGACCGAGCCATGGCCGACTTCGAGGATATGGCCGATATAGGCCTGATTCCCGCCCGGACGAGGCTTGGCAAAACTCATGTAGCAGATGCGTCCCGCCGTCTCGACCAGGTGTTCGCCGGCAACGAGTGTATCGGTTTGCCAGCTCACGCCATGATCGGCAAGAAAGCGGTCGATCTCGGCGTCGTTGATGTTCTGGCGGCCCATGACGTAGACGACGGGCTCGCGATGGATTTTGATGTCGCTTTTCAGATCGGTCATGTCAAACCATCATGGAAAATAATCGCCTCGAGCCGTCACGCCGACGTGGTGCGCGGGGCGTACGGACCAGGGATTCATCGTGATGCGGGGGATGCCGCCCGCACACGCCTGCGGCGTGGCGGCTTAACGAAGCGGTAAGATCATTCTATGACATCACGCCTTCATGTACTCCAAAAACTTCCGCGCACAGCGATCCAGGTTCCCCTCACCGCCGCCGCCACGCACATAGGAGCACATCTCGTAGGCCACCGACCCCTGGTAGCCGACCTTCTCCAACGCCTTGAAGAACCCGCGGTAATCGATGAATCCCTCCCCCATCGGCACCGCCCGGATCGATCCGATCTCTGGCGTGTAATTGACCAGCGCCGGCTGATACCGAAAACGCGGGCGGCGCACGTAGTCCGCGACCGTCGTGTGAACCAGGTACGGCGCCATCTTCAGCACGGCCGCTTCCAGATCGGCCCCTTGCAGCGCCGGGGCCCAGGCATCGAACATGGCCTTGCAGTTCGGCTCGGCAATTTCTTCGAGCAAGTCAAACATCGCGTCATGGTGCACCGCGGTGTCGTGGTGATTCTGCACCCCAATCGTGACGCCGAACGCGCTCGCCTGTTGGGCGCATTCCTTGAGCCCCGCGACCGCTCCGGTCCACTGCTGATCGTACGGCGTGCGCAGATCATCGTAACTCGTGAAGACCCGAATGAGCGAGCATTCAAGCGACTGTGCCAGCCGAGCCAGCTCGCGCACGTAAAGGGTCTGCATTTCCCGCAGAGGGATATCGGGACGCTCGCTGCCGAGGGTGAAATCATTGTAACCCGCCAGGCAGACAACCTTCAGCGAAAGCTCATGCAGGAGGCGGCGCAGCTCGGCGCACGACTTCGCGTCGTGATCGAGGACCGAAAGGTGCGGCCTTTTTGCCATCAGCATCACGCCGTCGTAGCCCAGCGACTTTGCCTTGCGCAGAAAGTCGGGCAAACCCAATCTCGCTTGCCCCGTCCAGACTCCCGCATAGCTGACGGAGTGCAGGGCGGTTTTGAATGACATGACAATTCCCCGGGCCACACTTCGCCCCGCGCTGCACGGGCCTACGAGGCGCCTTGTCCGCCCGCCTCGACGAGGCGGGGCTAAGTAACGTTTAGAAGAATAAGTTCCCGATTTCCCCCTCCCCCCTTGCGGGGGAGGGAGCAGTCAATGCAAATCGGAAAGTTATTGTTCCGAACGATACTAAACGCTACGGCCGAAAAACGAACTCCCGCGTGTTGATGACCGCCCACACGATATCCTCCCAACCCCGGCGGCGATCGCTGGCTTTCGACAGGTGCTCGGCCACGGTCTTGTAGTCTCCCATCTTTGGCAACCGAGCGTACGCTGCCAGGAAGAGGTCATCCAGCATTTCGCGGTCGGTAAGCTTCCCGGCGACCAGCCGGCCGACTCGATTCTTGGGCAACGTGATCTGTTTTAACATTTCACTATCCGTGAGCGGGTCCACGAGATGAGGGATGGTCGACTGCCGCTCGCCTTCACATCCAGATATGCGCTGGGGCCGGCTGATGAACAAGGACTACCGCTGCGGGTGATGTAGCACCTGGACGGCCCGCGTGCCAGGAGGCATCCCGTCGTACTCAAAAGGCGCCTCCAGAAACTGCGCCATCACATCGTGGAGCACTTCGACAGAAACCCGCCGGGCGTTGCCTCGCGAAAAATGCATGACCTCAGTCTCTCCGAATTTACTTCGGACTGCGCTCAGCTGATACGTGCGCGAGGTCATGATGATGCGGATAAGCTGCTTGGCGTCGTAACGCTGTTCGATGAGCTCTCTTGCGAGGACATCCAGGACCGCGTCGTTGGCCACGACCCACCGCTCGTGCAGTGCTTCCGGAGGATGCCCGAGCCCTCGCCCCATCAGGTGCAGCCAGGTGTAGTTCACCATCGTCCGCGCGAAGTACGGATTCTTCGGCCCCGTGATCCACTCGGCCATGGCCTTGCGGCGATCCTCCCCGGGCTTGAGCCGCGGCAACGCCCCATCGAGGAAACGCGGCGCGATCGCCTTCTTCGTCTCCGGATGCAGCCATTCGCGCTCTGGCTCGAATACAAGTTTCATCGACATGGTGTTCGGCCCGACACGTACCGGCTTGCGATGCGATTGCGAAAAGAACGCGGCAAAGTGGTGCCAATCGACCGGCGTCCAGCCGGCTTTGATGTGCAGATGGCACCTGGCGCATTCCATGCGGATACCCAGAAACGCCTCCGAGATCCGGATGGCGGCATCCGAACCGTCCCCCGTATCGGTGTAGAAACTGACAGGCCCCGTATCGCCGACGACTTCCTTGCCCTGCACGATCTCGCGCGCCAGCTGATCGAGTCGGGTGTTCTTCCGCAGGTGTCCTTGCAGCCACTGGAGATAAGCCTGGCCGAGCTTCGTCTGATTGTGGAAGCCAAGCTTCAGCGTCTGTGCCCACCGATACGCCCACAGGTCGGCGTACTCCGGCCGATCGAGCAGCTCATCGATCAGCCGGGCCCGCTTGTCCGGACGCTGGCTTTCCAAAAACCGCTTCGCCTCGTCCGGCGTCGGCAGAATGCCGCACACGTCGAGATACGCGCGGCGCAGAAAGACCTCATCGGTACACAACTCCGACGGCGTCAGGCTGAGCTGCTTGAGCTTGGCGAAAATCAATGAATCGATCAGGTTATTTTCCGGCGGCTTGGGCCAAAGGTACCCGGGCTTCGGCTCCACGCAGGTCAAGCGAATCGATTGCAACGTGCGATAGCGACACAGAATTGCCACCTCGCCGGCTTGCGAAAAGTTCACGACCCCTTTGGCATCGACCGTGGCGACGTCGGCGGCACTGGTGTCAAACACGGTCAAACGTGTGACGTCGCGCTGGCTGCCATCCGCGAAATGGGCAATGACTGCCAGTTGCTGCGTCCGGTGCGGCATATGCAAAATCCGCTCGGCCGGGAACACCTCCAGCCGCGTGACCGCCCCCGTCTGCCCGTCGCTCCGCAACGGCAGCAGCAAACAAATTCCGATCGTGAAGAGCTGGTATCGCATGATTCGTTGCCCTGCAAGCAAGGCGGATGGTTTGTGCTCCACTATACCAGAGTCCCGACCGCGAGCAACACCCAAAGCGCCGTCAAAAACGCTTCGAGCGACGTCCCGCGACACACGCCGACTTCGTTGCACAGCTCAAAAACCCAGCCGGCCACGAGGCACGCCTCGATCAGCGCGCCGCCTGGTTGTTCCCTGGCGAGCAGTTTGAACAGTTCGCCGCGTGAGGTGTCGAAGGTGGTGAAGCGATACCCGTCGCTGGATTCATCAAGAATGCAAACAACACTCTTGTATTTGCCCAGATCGATGGCCAAGATGGTGGTGGACGCGGCCACGTTGGCCATGTTCATGCTGCAAGCTACTCGTGGGGTTGTTGGGGTTTGTTGTGCTGGTAACCTTCAGGCTACCACTTCCCCACGGCTTGCGTGGATTCTTTCGGCGGTAGAAGCTCGCGACCCAGGCAAGGTGCCTGGTAGAAACCCAGTCCGGTGATTCGTATGCCCTGCTACGTCGCCTGGAACGATTACCTCATCCAAGATACACCCGAGTACCATCGGGCAAAGGCGGAGGTGCAAGCTCGGCTGCTCGCGGTCCAACATATCGTCGGCTACTACTACGGAGCCGCGGGGTTGGACTTGCCGCGGGGGTCGCGCGAAGCTGAGGCTCCTCACCCTCCGTCCCCCAACACCGAGAAGGAGCGGCGGACCTGGAAGGCCATCGCCCACCACTGCGCCTGCGACGGCGTGCACTTCTGTACGCTTTACGACGTGTGCAGCATAATCGACACGACGTCGGATGCTGGCCGATCGTACTGGCACGTCCTCATGGGGTGCGCCCACCTGATGCGGTCCAAGCCGGACGTGTACCGCACCACCCAGGCCGACACCTGATCGGGCAGTCCAAGGGGTGCAGCCCAGACACCGAACCATTAGAAAAAGGTGTCAGGACCCTTTAAAGCACGTAAAACACCCAACCCTGAAGGATCCCGGGGCAGAAAGACGGGCCGCGAGTCGTTATAAGAATATGTTCGCACAGAACACTTACCTGTAATGACTCCCGGCCTTTTTTTTTCAAGGCAAGTCACCCTACAACCCGTTCACCTCCCAGCCTTTGCGATAACGCCGTCGAACGTGGGTATTGGCGTCCTTGTTGTTGGTGACCTGCAACTTCGCGGCGTCCCATTCGAGCGTCGTCTTGGCGAAACGGGTCGCCAGGCAGCCGAGCAGCACCGATTCGGTCAGGTTGCCGGAGTAATCAAACGGCGTCGAGGTGCGTCCATTGCCCCGGCAGGCTTCGACCCATTGCAGATAATGGTTCTGATGGCCAGGCTGCGGCAATTTGTAGTCGCGGAACTTCTCTTCGGGCAGCAACAAGGGGGCATCGATGTAGCGTGAGTAAAGGACGCCGTCGGTGCCGATATAGATCGACCCCTGACCGCTGAGCTGGCGTTTGCCAATGAGGGCGCGGACGTTGGCCGGGGGACGGGCGGCGCCGTCGTACCAGGTGAGCGTGACCCGATCCGTGGTGACCTTGGTGCCGGGGAAAGTGTAGCGGACGATGCAATCGAGCCCCCAGTTGTGGGCGTTGGGCGCGCCCTGCTCGGCACGAACGGAGATCGGCGCCGTCAATGACAACGACGCGAACACCGGATCGAGGATGTGGCACCCCATGTCGCCGAACGTACCGGTGCCGAAATCGAGACGCCGCCTCCAGTTGCCTGGATGGTAGTAGCCCATGCCGACGAAGTTGCGTTGCTCGGCAACGCCGAGCCAGTGATCCCAGTTGAAGTTATCGGGGACGGCGTCCTTGGTATTGGGGCGTGCGGCACGATCACCCCAGGTTTTGTCGCTCCAGCTATGGACTTCGCGCACCTTGCCGATCGCCCCCGCCTGGATGGCCGCGACGACTGTGCGATGCACGGCGTGCGAATGAATCTGAATGCCCATCTGCGAGACGATGCGCCGCTCGCGCGCCACACGGGTGAGCTGCCGGGCTTCGAAGATCGACTGCGTCAAAGGTTTCTGCGTGTACACGTGCAACCCCTGCTGCATGGCACGCATGGTGATCGGCGCGTGCATGTGATCCGGGGTCGAGACGTTGCAGGAGTTCAGCCCCTTCTCCTTGTCAAGAAGTTCACGCCAATCCTGGTAGACCCGCACGTTGGGGAAGTCCTTACGAACCTGGGCCGTGCGGCCCAGATCGACATCGGCGACCGCCACCAGACGCAGATTCTTGCTGGCAGTCAAGGAGCGGATGTCAGAGTAGGCCATGCCGCTGGCGCCGAAGCTCGCGTGATTCAGCGTCTCGTTGGGCCCAGCCTTGGTGCTATCGCTGAAGACGAACGGCAAGCCGATGCCGGCAGCAGCCATGCTCTTGAGGACGCCGCGGCGGGAGAGACGGGATAACGAGGTCATGTTCGAATTCTCCTTGAGGTTTTCGAAACGCTAGCGGCGCGCAGGCGCACCGGTAGTCCATCAATGCTTACCGTTGTCAACGCCATTCGCACGATGCGGCACCTGGGATTCTTGCCAATAAGCCAACAATCGCGAGACGTGGCGAAGTTCTTGTTCACCAGTCTGCGCATCGAGTTGATCGAGCGGTCCGTGCCAGGCAGCCCGCCGGGCCAACGAACCAGGATCGGCGAACAGGAATAGGCACGATCGCGCCCGCGTCAAGGCGATGGGTAGTTCCTTCACGTCCTCGCCAAACGCGACGGCCCGCTGTGAGGGACTGCGCGTCAGGCTCAAGAAAACAACGTCAAACTCGCCTTGATGCACTCGGCTCGGCAGCGCGACCTCCATTGCAAATCGGCGTGCGCGCAGGATTTCCGATTGCTCGACCAGCCGGCGCAGCAGCTCCACCTGTCCCTCGTAAAGGCCAAGCACGCCGACCCGATACGTGGGAAGAACCGCGGCACCGCTCGCCCAGCCTTCCAGTTTCTTAATCAATGCCTGGGCCTCGGGATAGTTAAGATAGCCGCGTGACGGCAGGCCATGCCGCAGGCCGACCGGCAATCGATCACCATTGCGGCCTGCGGCCAGGTCGAGTTCCTGGGAGGCGCCATCGCATGGCCAACCGCGCGAAGTCAGGGGAGGCACGGCCTCGAAATGAACGGACGCGTTCGCGACCGACGCCGCCGCGTCACCGGCTACAATCCAATCCGAGGGACGAACCACCGCTTGCACCAAGGAGACCAGCGCTGGCGAAAAGCGATATTGGGTCTGCAAGAAAACGGCACGCAGGTGATCCGCGGCCGGCCGGCGCCGCTGCAGCCAGGCCTCTGCCCTGGCGCGATCCCAGCCGGCCGACTTGTCGAATTCGAGTTCGACCGCCAGAACGGGATCGCCGCTCTCCACGAGGACGGTCCCAAGCCGAACGCCAGGCTCAATCTCGACCCGGGTGTGAACCTGACGCGAATTTTGGCCCAGGCGCCGGATATGGCGCTGTGCGTCCTCACTCCACCATGCCGTGCTTCCGATCGGCTGGAGCGGAAACTCCTGCACTTCATGAACCATGAAGGTGAAGGCATCCGCGAAGGAGCATTCCGGTCCGAACACGACTTGGGCCAAGCATGGCGACGTTTGCGGACGTTGAAGAATGCAGAGCTCAATGTCGGGGGAATCTGCCAGCTCTTCGCAATCGAGGAAACGCCGATCCTCTGCGGTCAGCGGCATGAGCTGGCAGACCAGACGCCCATCCTCGCGTGACCAAACGCAGGGCCAGCGACCCGCATCACCGCCCAGGCCCTGCCAGGCGCGACTCCATGCCTCGGCCGCGGAGGTTGACTCCACAAGCAACTGACTTATCAGAATGCAGCGCTGCCCCAGTCGGGAAAGTCGGAGCAGGTCCACATCCGTCAGCGAATCGGCATCCTCCAGGATTACCAAATCAAATGGCGCCCCCGCGGCCTCCCGAAAGCTCGCATCCGCCTGCCAACGGCGAATGGTTCCGGCGAGCACATTGGCAAAGCTCGGCAAGCGCGCCGACAGATGTGGGCCGCTGGCAACGACATGATTCATCCATTCCTGCGCGAAAAGGCAACTCTGCTCATCGTTTTTCTTGCCTGTCAGCCAGCACTGATGCGCACCGTCCAGTGCGATCCGGGTCTTGTCGATGGTCGCAACGCCGAGGCGATTACCAAGGGCATCCCAATGCTCGCCGAGTTGGCGTTGCTCATCTTCCAGAATCCGCCGTTGCTCCACGAGGGCCTGGCGCCGAGAGGCGATTTCGCTACGAATCATGGCAGCGCGTTCTGCGGTGAATTGTTCGCTTACCTTCTTCAGTTCTCCCGCGGATTCGTCGATTTGCTGGACGATGGTTTGCCGGCGTACCTGCGCGCGGGAGTGCTGTTCCAGAATCGCTTCCGTTTCCTGCACGATCGTGCCGTTGAAGAGATTGGCCCAGAAGGCCGCGGTCCAGAAACGGTTCTGTTTCTTGGCACGGAAGGCCGGCTCGTTCACAGCAATCTTGGCGGCCAGCTCGATCAATTCCTGGTCGCACGAAGCCAATGCCTCCTGATGCGTCCGGAGCGTCGCCGTCAGCGCTTGTATCGCTCGATCTCGCTCTTGGCCTAGCGCAGTGACCAGGGTTGCAATCGGAGAGTCGCCAACCGCGGCTTCCTGTTCGAGAGTGTCATCAAGCGTCGCATCCTGGGTGTCCAGTGAGAGCATGCGACGCCGAATGTCGTCACAGCGGCCCAGGCAAGCTTGAAGTTCGGACCACAGCGACTCAACCTCGCGGCGACGCCTGCATGCGGCGTCTGCCTCGCTGTGCTTGACCTGCGCGCCCTGCTGCGTTCTCTCAAGAAACGCCTTCTGCTGCTGATCAAGTGTCAAGCCACGCAGCCAGGCAGGAAGCGACTCGGCTTTTTCGTGGGTGTCGAGGAATCGGACTGCCAGGACCTCCGGCCGATCTGCCAGGCGATGCAGGACGACATCGAGCGAAGCGGCATGCGTGGCGAGGTACAGGACTCGCAATCCACGCGCCGTTGACTGGCGCACGATCTCCGCCACCGTGCGCGATTTACCCGTCCCGGGTAATCCTTGCAGCATGAACACGTCCGGCGTGCCCAAGGCGCGGACGACGGCCTGGCGTTGCAGTTCATCCAGGCCGGCGTCAAAAAAGGAGGGGGCGGCGAGATCGAACTGGGGCATCCCGCCCGCGCTTCCCGTGAAAAGGCGATCCAGCATGGCCGAGGCTGGGGTTTCACAAAGCGGGGCAATCGCAGGCTTGACGCCGTTGGTGACTGCAGGGAGCTGATGCGGGTAGACGACACCTTGCGCCTGGGCCAGTCCTAACGCTTCCATGCGTTGCTGGGAACTGGCGTGGCGAAACCAGGTTTCCCAGGAGAACAGCGCCGACCGCTCCACGCCGGCGTCGCTGCCGGTGGCGATGGTCGCCGTTGCGCTTCCAGTGCCTTGCCGTTGCCGAACCGTCATTGCGTTTCCTCGGTATGCCCTGTTTGGGCCTGTCGGCAAGAGTAGTGACTCCGTATCGGCATGAACTTCCTTTTGATGATGCACCTCCCACGCTTCCGGCGCGGGGCGTCTATCTGTAGGTGCGTGGGCAACTTTGCTGTCCTGATTCCTGACCTCGATTGGAGGCTAACAAGGAGCGTACCTTACTGTGTAATAAATTGATTGTTGGAGAGTTGTCCTAGGTTGGTAGGATAGCGCCCAATGCTCCCGCGGACGATGAAACTCGCTCATTCTCACAATGACAGCGGGGCAAGCCGGCCGCACGCCGCAAACGTATGGCTGAATAATAGACGTTCTACCCCGTACAAAGTATCGGAGACTTTTGGGATTCTCAAGCGAAAATCCGATGAAATTCGCCTTTCTTGAAATCAATGGAAACCCATCCGTCGTCTTGAGTTCATCGATTTTCGGCACTCAGTACTTCGATACTAATCCGGCCTACGACCCGAATCACGGGGAATATTGGCGTCATGGTCCGTTCGTCGTACCAGCTATGGTCGGTAATCTTGAGATGAGCCGCACCGACGTGGCCCTTTCCCAGCGTGGCGTCGATGGGAATCCAGCCTCCCTGGATCCAAACTTCCGTCCACATATGGAACGCAAAGCATGGCGCACCTTTGACATCGGCGTAAATCAACCCGATCGCGGTTCGACTTGGCACGCCAACCGCCCGGCACATGGCGGCGGCCAGCATCGCGTGCTCCGTGCAATCTCCTTGCAGCTTTCGGGCGACATGGTCGGCTGTCGCCAATGCCTCGTCGCTCGTGAATCGCATGTTATCATGAACCCAGCGCTCAATCTTTAGCGTTTTCTTCCACGGATCAACTTCATCACCTACCGCTTTGCGCGCAAGCTGGCGGACCATGGCGTCATCACTGTTGATAAAATACGAGCTTTGGGTAAATTCGGGGCCAGGATCTTTGGCGTCGACCCCGCCCGCTTTCCCTCTTACCGCCTGGACGTGCAGTTCGAATGAATTGCCTTGAGCCTTTTTGACTGCCTGGCGATCGTCGCGCGAGAAGGTGCCGGCCGGGTTGTCGTCATTTCGCACCGTGATGCGGTAGACTGCTCCGGTCGTTTCGTGAGGTTGCAAAATTCGATTCTTCAAGCGTACGAGCTGGTTGTACCCCAGATCGACCTGCGGCACGGGGTTCGGCGCCAGGGCGAGCGCCTTGGTAGCACGGCGGATAACCATGGGCCCAAGCGGCGGTACTTCGACCTCGGTCTTCACCGGTTCCAGGTTGTCGTCATACCAGGTCAGCGTCGCGGGGAGCTGGATCTTCTCAACCTTGTCGGGTCCGGACTTGAACTCGACTTTTTCGGGTATCGTCTCTACCAGCAACAACTTACGCTTCTCCTTCTCCCCCTTCAAAGCGACCTCACGATACCCTTTCACATGGACCTCGGTCTTCAGGACCAGGTTAATGATCGGCTCGAAGCTCAAAAAGGAAAATCGGTCGCCCGGCTTGATGGCCCGGTCCTTGAGAAGGGTTTGCTGCTTGTAAAGGCCGACAACTTCGCTCTTCCAGGGTGCTGGCTTGAGCGTCGACTTCCCGTTGAGAGAGAGCCGAAGCTGATTGCCGACCACGGCGCCATCAATTTGGAGTTGATTCGCCTTGCCTGGATTCTGCCTCATAAAAACGCCGGTGACCTTGCCGTCGAGTGTTTCGAGAGATCCGGTGTCCATGGCCATTTCAACGACATCGCCAAAGCGTTTGACCCGGAGGCGCAGCTCAATCGTGGTCTGGACGACCTTGCTTCCTTCGATTTCAACCTCCCTCGCCACTGTTCGGACATAGCCCGCACGGGCGTCGCCGAGGTAGGCAAGGTCCCAGGTCTCCAGCAGGACCTTCCCTGCTGGCCCACCGGCCCCAGCGGGATTGGCGAGGAGGCCGATTACCAAGAAGGACACTAAACGCATGGTGGGACACTCCGTCGCATGGCATCCAAGTGGGGTGTCAGACGAATTCTACGCCCTCCCCGCTCCCCTAGTTTACGCGAAAGGATCTATTTTTTGCAACCGGAAGAATCCAGGTAATCCGTGATCTTTGCGAATATTACCGGTGCAGGTGCCAAGGCTGTAAGCGTCGGCACCGCAGGAATTACCGGTTCGGAAAGGTTTCACCGGCGCAATCACCAATTTCCCGACGACAATGTTTTTTACCTCAAGTTCCTGCGTAGAATTTATCGCGGCCGGTTGGCGGACAGTCGAATTGCGAACTATAGTTGGGTAGCCGCATCAGCCAGACGGTCCGATACGACGAACATGTCCATTTCCGGAACCGATCGAAGGGAACGCACGTGAGCGAAAAAAGCATGGCCGACCATCTGCAGGTAGACCGCTACGGCGACTTTGTGCTGACCGACGCGGTGCGCCCCGCCCAGTCGGTGCCGGTCATGCCTCGACAAGGCTACCGGATCGACACCTACCGCGACGCACAGGCTAACTTTTCAGTCCCCGTTCTCGCCGCCTCGATCTCGCGCGAGAAGCTCTTCGATGTCTTCCTCGACCTGCTCGAACCGCTCGGCGAAGTCGTCGATGTCGTTCTCGAAACGAGCCATGAAAGCACCGGCAGCGCCCATCAGGACCTCTTCCGCGAGGCGATGGACCTACCCGTACTCAAGAGCCATTGCTGCGACTACGAAGACCTGCTCCTCAACGACGGTTGCACAGGCATTGCCGTCATGTCCACCGAAGGACCCATGGAAGTGCAGTTCGACGAACACAAGCTCCTCGTCATCTATGCCCCCAACCTCAAGCCCTTCGAAGCGGTCATGTATGAGCATGGCATTCGCCGCAATGACAAGCTGAAGCTGATCACCGAAGGCGAACATCTCCATAGCACCGAGCCGGCCCATCGCGAGAATTTCGAACAACTCTGCTACCGCATGGGTGTTGGCAAATCGTTCGAGCGCGTCGGCTCGGGCGACTGGTCCGAAAGCTAACCCACTCCCCGTTGAGCGCCCGCGCGGCGCCTAGCGGGCACTCAATCTAAACAGCTTGTTACATTCCAATCTGCGCGATAAAATAACCCCACATCCAAAGCCCACCCCGTTTCCGCCCGTTTCTTCGACCGAAGGACTGACGAACATGATGCGCATCCCATTCGCTGCCGGGTTGGCCGTGCTGTTGGCCAATTGCCTTCCGCTTTCCGCCCAAGCCAAGGTCGAATACAACCGCGACGTGCGCCCCATCCTCGCAGAAAACTGCTTCGCCTGTCACGGCCCCGACAGTGCGTCGCGCAAGGCAAGCTTGCGGCTCGATGACCGCGACGCCGCCATCAAGATGGGCGCGATCAAGCCGGGAAACGTCAAAGAAAGCGCGCTGCTCGATCGCATCCATGCAAATGACCCGAAGGAACTCATGCCGCCGCCCAAGACGCTCAAGAAGCTCAGCGCGGCCCAGAAGGACATCCTGCAACGCTGGATCGCGGAAGGGGCCGCGTATCAACTACACTGGTCGCTGCTTGCGCCCAAACGTCCGCCGTTGCCCCAGGTCAAGAACAAAGCCTGGGTGCGGAATCCGATCGACAGCTTCATCCTCGCCGAACTGGAAAAACGCGGCATGATGCCGAACCCCGAAGCGGATCGCCGCACGCTCGCCCGCCGGCTAAGCCTCGATCTGACCGGCCTGCCGCCGACGCCGGCCGAGGTCGAAGCGTTCCTCAACGACAAATCGCCGGATGCTTACGAAAAGTACGTCGATCAACTGCTGAAATCGCCGCACTGGGGCGAGCATCGCGGCCGCTATTGGCTTGACGCCGCGCGTTACGCCGACACCCACGGCATTCACTTCGACAATTTCCGCGAGATTCACGCCTACCGCGACTGGGTCATTAGCGCCTTCAACAAGAACCAACGATTCGACCAGTTCACGATCGATCAGCTCGCCGGCGATTTGCTGCCGAACCCGAGCATGGATCAACTCGTCGCCACCGGCTTCAATCGCTGCAATATTTCGTCGAACGAAGGAGGCCTGATTCCGGAAGAGTACCTCGTGATGTACACGCGCGACCGAACGGAGACCGCTGCCGCCGTCTGGCTCGGCGCAACCATGAACTGCTGCACCTGCCATAGCCATAAGTTCGATCCGTTCTCGCAAAAGGACTTCTACGCGCTGTCAGCCTTTTTCAACAACACCACGATCGGCGCGATGGACGGCAACATTCCGAATACGCCTCCGACCATCTTTGTGCCCCGCATCGAGGATCGGCCTCGCTACGATGTGCTCGCAAAAGAAATCGGCGGCTTGCGCGCTCAGATCGAATTACGCAAGAAAGCCTCGCAAACGGACTTCGACCGTTGGCTGTCGAACGCCAATGCCGACCAGATCGTTGCAGCTCTTCCGACGGACGGTCTTGCTCTGCACGCCCGGCTCAATGAAGCAGGCGGCAAGTCGGTCAGTTTTACAATGGATGGCAAACCGCGGACGCTAGACCTCGGCGACGGCTGCGACTGGGTCGCCGGCAAAGGCACGCCGAAGACGCTCACGATCAAACCGAAAGGCTCGACGCTCGAAATTGCCGACGTCGGCGATTTCGAGAAAAACCAGGGCTTCTCGGTCGGCGCCTGGGTCAAGACTTCGAAGCGAAACACCATCGGCGCCATTGCCGCACGCATGGACAACACCAACTTCTATCGCGGCTGGGACCTCTGGATGGAAAACGACAAGGTCGGCATGCACATCATCAACAAGTGGGAAGAGAATGCCCTCAAGGTCACCTCCAGGATGCTGCTTCAGCCCAACCAGTGGTACCACGTCTTCGTCACCTACGACGGCTCCAGCAAGGCTGCCGGCGTCAAGCTGTACATCAACGGCGCCTTGCAACCGCTCGAAGTCTTCACCGACAAGCTGTCGGCGACCATCAAAACCACCGTCCCGTTCAAGGTCGGCCAGCGTCACCAGACTGAACGAGCCATCGGCGTATCGCTCCAGGATCTGCGTCTCTACGCCAAGACGCTGACAGGCCCGCAGGCCGAACAGCTTGCAAGATCATCGAAGGCGGCGGAGTTCCTCGCCAAGCCCGTTGACAAGCGGACGCCGCAGGAACGCAACGAACTATTCGATTGGTGGCTCGTCGCCCTCGATGCGCCGTACCGCACGCTCAACGAAAAAATCGCGGCGATCCAGCAGGAAGAAGTCATGCTCAAATCGCGTGGCACCATCGCCCATGTCATGAACGAGGCCAAGACAGAGCCGACAGCATTCGTCTTGTTCCGCGGCGAGTACGACAAGCGTCGCGATCAGGTCAAGGCAACCACGCCCGGCGTCCTGCCCCCGATGCCCGCCGACTTGCCCAGGAATCGCCTCGGCTTCGCTCAGTGGCTTCTGCGCCCGGAGAACCCGCTGCCGGCACGCGTCACCGTGAATCGCTTCTGGCAAGAAATCTACGGCGCCGGCATCGTCCGCACCAGCGGCGACTTCGGCGTTGCGGGCGAATTGCCGAGCCACCCTGAGTTGCTCGATTGGATGGCGGTCGAATTCCGCGAATCGGGCTGGGACGTACAGAAACTATTCAAGCTCATGGTCACCTCGGCGACCTATCGGCAAACCGCAACGGTCACGAAGGACACCCTCGAAAAAGATCGCGACAATCGCTGGCTGGCCCGCGCCCCACGCCACCGCATGGACGCCGAGATGATCCGCGATTACGCCCTGGCCTCCAGTGGCTTGCTCGTCCGCAAGATCGGCGGCCCGAGCGTCAAGCCCTACATGCCCGACGGCGTCTGGGAAGCGGTCGCCATGATTGGCAGCAACACGCGCGACTATCGCCGCGACACTGGCGAGAAACTTTATCGCCGCAGCATGTACACCTTCTGGAAGCGTGCCGCCCCCCCGGCGTCGATGGACATCCTCAACGCCCCGAACCGCGAAACGTGCACGACTCGCCGTGAACGCACCAACACGCCCTTGCAGGCGTTGGTGACATTGAACGACGTGCAGTTCATCGAAGCGGCCCGGCACCTGGCCCAAGAAGCACTCAAGGCGAACGGCCAGCGTAAGCTGGCTGGTATGGCGTTCGACGATGCATGTATCGATTACATCGCGCAACGACTGATCGCGAGGCCGTTTCGCCCCGCCGAACTCAAGATCGTCCAGGAATCGCTCACCGACCTGCGCGAGCACTACAAGACGCGCGAAACCGACGCCCGCAAGCTGATCACCGTCGGCGAATCGCGGCCCGATGCATCGCTGGACGCCAGTATGCTCGCGACGTGGACGATGCTGGTGAATGAGTTGATGAATCTGGATGAGGTGCTGAACAAATAGGCGAACGGCCGGCGTAAGCCGGCTGGTGCGCTAGGCCATTGCAAACACCCTACAACAGCCAGCTGACGCTGGCCGTTCGCCGGAGGTATTGACATGACCCCCTTCCACTCCTGGTTCCAATCCGAATCGCGCCGCCAGTTCCTCGGGCGTGGCGTCAACGCCGTCGGCTTCGCGGCCCTCGCCTCGCTACTCGGCGAACAAAAGGTGTCCGCCGACGGCGATCCAACCGGGCTCGCCGCCGCGTTGCCGCGCACGCATTTCCCGGCAAAAGCGCGGAACATCATCTATCTGCACATGGTCGGCGGGCCGCCGCAGATGGACCTCTATGATTACAAGCCGCAGATGCGCCGATTCTTCGACGTCGATCTGCCCGAATCGGTGCGCATGGGCCAGCGCCTGACGACGATGACGTCGGGCCAGCCGCGCTTCCCGATCGCGCCGTCGAAGTTTCGCTTCCAGCAGCACGGCAAGTGCGGCATGTGGACGTCGGAGCTTCTGCCCTACACGTCGCGCATGGTCGATGACATGTGCTTCATCCGCACCATGCACACCGAGGCGATCAACCACGAACCGGCCATCACCTACATGCAGACCGGCAACCAGGTCACCGGCCGACCGTGCCTCGGCGCCTGGGCTTCTTATGGTTTGGGTTCGCTCAATCAAAACTTGCCAACCTTTGTGGTGCTCGTCGCCCGCCCGTCCAATCAGGAACAGGTGCAGGCGATCTCCGCCCGCCTTTGGCAATCGGGCTATCTTCCCGGCGAGCACGCGGGTTGCTCCTTCCGCTCCGCCGGCGATCCAATCCTTTACATCAACAACCCGCCGGGCGTGTCCACCGAAGTCCGCCGCCGCACGCTCGACGGCCTGCGGCAACTCAACGAGATGAACCATCAAATCGTCGGCGATCCGGAGACGCACACGCGCATCCAGCAATACGAGATGGCCTTCCGCATGCAGCAGAGCGTTCCCGAACTGACCGACATCGCCAGCGAGCCGGCGTCCACTTTCCGCCTCTACGGCGACCAGGCCCGCAACCCCGGCACCTTTGCCAACACCGTCCTGCAAGCCCGCCGCATGGTCGAACGCGGCGTCCGTTTCATTCAGATCTACCACAATAATTGGGACACGCACGCCAACGTCGCCGGCCGCCTGCCCGATCAGTGCCGCGATGTCGATCAAGCCTGCTGGGGTCTGGTGCAGGATCTGAAGGCAAAGGGGCTGTTCGATTCAACGCTCATTATCTGGGGCGGCGAGTTTGGCCGGACGATCTATTCGCAGGGCGGCTTGACAGCACAGAACTATGGCCGCGACCATCATCCGCGCTGCTTCACGATGTGGATGGCCGGGGGCGGCTCGCGCGGCGGGCAGATTTACGGGGCGACCGACGACTTCTCCTACAACATCGTCGAAAACCCCTGTCACATCCGCGACTTCCATGCGACGGTCTTGCATCTCCTGGGCATTGATCACGCGCGGTTCAGCTATCGCTACCAGGGGCTGGATCAGCGACTGACGGGCGTCGAGCAGGCGCATGTCATCAACGAGTTGCTGGCATAGGCGAACGGCCGGCGTAAGCCGGCTGGTGTGTGTGTGTGTGTGTGTGCCCCTGCAAACGATGCCGCACCGGCCAGCTTCGCCAAGCCTCTGCATGGCAAACCGCACCAGCCAGCTTACGCTGGCCGTTCGCCATGGCGCCGGAGATTTCTCATGGACCGCTACTGGTTCCTGACGTGGCGCACTTACGGCACTTGGCTTCCGGGCAGCCGTGACGGCTTCGTCGATCCCATTCTCGCTGCCGACGGCAATCGCGTGATTCACAACATTCCCGGTACACCCGTCGATGCCGACAATCCGGCTCTCGAAAACTACGCCAAGACGATCATGAAGGGAAAGCCCGTATACCTCAACGAAGAGCAAGCAAAGGCGTTGTTGGAGCAGTGTCAGGAAACCGCACGTTTTCGTCACTGGCATTTGGTTGCCGTCGCGATATTGATAAACCATATCCATCTGATCGTTGGCGTAGACGGCGATCCAGATCCTGCTGACTTGCTGCGCGATTTCAAGGCTTACGGCAGTCGACGGCTGAATCGCCAATGGCCGAAACCTGCCGACGGCTCTTGGTGGGCCGAATCGGGCTCGCGCCGGCGCTTGAAGTTGGACGAGAACGTAGTTGCTGTTACTGAGTACGTCATGAAGCAGGAATCACCGCTGTTGGTTTGGCAACCCTCGCGGCCGGCGCCACCGGCACCAGCTATACGCCCCACACCACCTGCACCAGCCGGCTAACGCCGGCCGTTCGCCGAGGTCCGCATGACCACCCCCATGATGCAGCAATACCGCGATGCGAAAGCCAAGCATCCCGATATGCTGCTCTTTTTTCGTATGGGGGACTTCTACGAACTCTTCGAAACCGACGCCGAGACCGCTCACAAAGTACTCGGCTTGACTTTGACGAGCCGTGACAAGGAAATGCCGATGGCCGGCTTTCCGCATCATCAGCTCGAAAACTACCTGCACAAGCTTCTGCATCAGGGTTTTCGCGTCGCGGTGTGCGATCAGGTCGAGGACGCATCCCAGGCCAAGGGATTGGTCAAGCGTGAGGTGACGCGCGTCGTCACGCCGGGGACCGTTACCGAGGACGATCTCTTAGACCCGAGGGCCAACAATCACCTTGTCGCCATTTTTCCGACGACGGCCGCCGCTTCGACCGGGCTGGCCTGGCTTGATGTTTCCACGGGCCAGTTTTTCGCCATGGATGTGCCGCCGAATCGCCTGCGTGAGGAACTGGCCCGTATTGGCCCTGCCGAGTGCATTTGTCCTGAGAGCCAGGCAAACGCCCTCGGCGAGGCGATGCAGCGATTGGCGAGAGTCCCGTCCTTCTCGCAGCGGCCCGACTGGACTTTCGATCCGAAGACCGCAAGAGAGGCGCTTGGCAAGCACTTCGCGGTTTCGACGTTCGCGGGCTTCGGCTTCGACGACACCCAGGCCTGCATCGCTGCAGCCGGGGCGCTCCTGCTTTACGTGCAGGAGATGCTGAAGACCGATCTGGCGCACCTTCGCCGGCTGCAACCCTATCACGGCGATCAGGTCTTGCAGATTGATGACGTCACACGCCGCAGCCTCGAATTGACGCGTACGCTGCGGGAGGGGGAACGCCATGGATCGCTACTCGCCGCCATCGATCGCACCGTGACGACGATGGGCGCGCGGCTCTTGCAGGAATGGCTGCTTGCCCCGCTCGCGCGGCGCGATGCCATCGAGGCTCGTCTTGACGCGGTCTCTGAGCTTCTTGAGCAGTCGCAGTTGCGTGAGGAGTTGCGCAAGTCGCTGGAGCAGGTTCACGACCTGCAACGGCTCACCTCGCGAGCCAGCACGGGCCGAGCGTTGCCTCGCGATCTGGGCGCCATCGCGCGGAGCTTGCGCTTCTTGCCCATGATCAAGGCGAAGATCGCCGCCCGCAAGTCGCCGTTGTTGCGCGAACTCGAAGCCGGCCTGGAGTTGTGCCCGGAACTGCGTGCCACGCTCGATGCGGCTCTCGTCGATGATCCGCCACTCTCGGCTAAGGAAGGGGGCCTGATCAAGCCGGGCTATGCCTCCGACCTCGACGAACTGCGCGAGATCGCCAAGGGGGGCAAGGAATGGATCGCACGCTTTCAAGCAACCGAGATTACCCGCACCGGCATCAACTCGCTCAAAGTCGGCTTTAACCAGGTTTTCGGCTACTACATCGAGATAACGCACGTTCACACGGCCAAGGTGCCGGCTGATTATCAGCGCAAACAGACCTTGAAGAATGCCGAGCGCTACATCACGCCGGAGTTGAAGGAATACGAGGAGAAGGTTCTCTCCGCCGAGGAAAAGAGCCAGGCACGCGAGTACGAGATCTTTCTCGGCCTGCGCGATCTGGTCGCCGCCCAAACGAATCGGCTCATGCAAACGGGCGAGGTCCTTGCGAATCTCGATGTGCTAGCCGGATTGGCCGATCTCGCCGTTTCCCGGCAATATGTGCGACCGAACTTGAGCGATGAGCCAATCCTCTTGATCAAGGATGGCCGGCATCCGGTGCTCGATCAGACGCTCCCGCCGGGCACCTTCGTTCCGAACGATGCGCTGATTGGCAATGGCGAGGGCATGTTCTTGCTGATTACCGGCCCGAATATGTCGGGCAAGAGCACCTACATCCGGCAGGTTGCTCTGCTGACGCTGCTCGCCCAGATCGGCAGCTACGTCCCCGCCAGGAGCGCCGCCGTCGGCATCGTCGATCGCATCTTTACTCGCGTCGGCGCCTCCGACGAGCTGAGCCGCGGGCAAAGCACGTTCATGGTCGAGATGACCGAGGCGGCCAACATCCTCAACAACGCGACTGGCAGGAGCCTCGTCAGTCTCGACGAGATCGGCCGCGGTACCTCGACCTACGACGGCGTCTCGCTGGCGTGGGCCATCACCGAGTATCTGCACAACCACATCGGCTGCCGCTCGCTCTTCGCGACCCACTACCACGAACTGGCCCAGCTCGCCGAGACGTTGCCGAACCTGCGCAACCTGAACGTGCTCGTGCGCGAATGGCAGGAGGACATCGTCTTCCTGCACAAGATCGCGCCGGGCAGCGCCGACAAAAGCTACGGCATCCACGTGGCAAGGCTCGCCGGAATCCCAGGCGAGGTGCTCGATCGCGCCAGCCAGGTCTTGAAACAACTGGAGTCCCATCATCTGGATGAGGAATTGCCGAGGGCTAGATTGAAGCGGACCAAGAAGGTAATCCGCGAGGTGATGCCGATGTTGTTTGAGATGGACGAGAACGCTTGATTGAACGCCCGAATGAACGGCCAAAGGCTAGTCGTCCTTCTTTTCCTTCTCATCTTTCTTGGGCTGCGCCGGCACATCGGGCCGAAACTTGATGAGGTCGCTACCCGTCTTGGCCCCCGTGAGCCGGGTGAACATACTGACCGTGACGTTGAGCTGAGTGCGAAGAACGCTGCCGTCGGCGGCGTCCTTGTGTGCGAGCCGCAATGACTCTTGCTGTTTCTTGTCGATCAACACGCCATTCTTTTGCAAGTGGCGATTCAGCTCCATCGAGGCTGGCACGCGTAGTTTTTGGTCTCCAGCACCGTTGCCGACGATCACGGCAAGGCGGTTCTGAATGTCCCTGCCAGGCAACCGGCCCAGGATCTCCAGGGCTTCCAGGGCATTGTCCTTTGACTTGAGTTGAGCGACGATCACATCCCGTGCCGGCGTGATGTCGTAGCCGAGAATCTCGGCTCGCCCCATGCGCCAAAGCGTGTTCATCGCGGTCTTCGAGAAAAGCTCACGCTCGGCGGGGGTCAACCGCGCGACCTGGACTTTCTTGACATGCGTTTCAACCAGGCTCTTGAATTCGTCGTCCGCTTTGAACTTGTCCTCGGTGATGACCATGACGTTTGGGTTGGCAGCAACGAACTTCTTCATGCTCTTCTCGCGGCTCTTCTCGACGACGACAACCATCGGCAAGCCGCCGAGATCGAAATGCTGCCGCAGTTGCCCGTAGATGTGCGGGAAATCCGCGTCGGCCATGCCGCGGTGCAGGATGATCAGGTCGTAGTCCGCGCTCATCGTCCCCTTGCTGACGGCGTCTTGCACCTTGCTGGCCAGGACCGCGTCAAAGCCAAGGCCGACGACGTTCTTGCGCATGGCATCTTCGCCGCCGATCGGAGTGTGTACGACCAGTGCTCTCGACTTCATCTCGCTGGCCAGGAAGCGGCGTGACAGATCGACGATCCGCTCGGCTGCGACCGCGGGCCGCGTGCTCTCGGGCATCTTCAGCATCGCCTTCATGGCGGCGAATTGCACACGGCGATCCGGGTAATAGAGCGCTTGGACGATGCCGCGCGGCTGGCCACCTGAATTGAGGCGGGCTGCCCGAAATTCGCTGCGCTCGCCTAGCGCCTGCACCAAAGGCAGGATAACGGGGAGCTGGCGGTCTTCCATGGCCCGTTCCATGACGCGGATCAACAGGTCAGCGTCGAGCTTCGTCAAGAATTCATGCATCTTGGGCGGCAGCGGCTCCGTGAGAATCTGATCAACTTTCGGACGATAATGGCGTTCCAGCATCAAGCTCAGGAAAACGACTTGAGCGGGTTGGTAGCTCGGATCGAGGTCCAGCGCCTCACGCGCGTACCGCATGCCGAAGAACTCCTCGGCCCGCGAATGGGATAACCCAGTCGGCGCGAGCGCGAGCGCCTCGCCATTCCAGTCCCAGAGCAGTACGTCTTTGTCTTCTTTGAATTCCACCTTGTGCTGGTAGTACCGCTCCGCCATGTACGTCAGAGTCTCTTTGGCCGGCGGCAGATCGTCAATCGGAATGCGTAGAAGCGACGCCAGCACTTCCTTGGCGCGATCGCGCACGCCCTGAGGATATTGCTTGGCAGCAGACATGTGCCAAAGGTACGGGATAACTCGCTTGTCATCGCGCTGGCGAACTATCTCCAACATCGTCAAGCGCAGTTCGATATCGCGATAGTCCTTCTCATTGGCCGCCTTGAACGTTTCAAGGTAAACCGGGACCGTCTCCGGGCCCATGCGCAGCATCGTCTCACGCACCCGGCCATAGAGCGGCTTGCCGTAGCTTTTGCGCAGCTCCTCGACCAGATAGGGGACGGCCCGCTCGCGCGAGCGCGCAACCTGGACGTAGGCGTAAGCCCGCTCCTCCGGCGTCGGAGCGTCGAGCCGGGCGATGTACTTCTTGATACGTTCGGGATTGCTGAGATGCTTCTCAACCGCCCTGGTGACACGGTCGATCACGGCCTCGACGTTGGCCAAGGCCTCAGTGCGAAACGGCGCATGGTCCGACCAATCCATCGGTCTCACCAACCGAAGCCGGAGGAATGAGGTCATCCCCTCGGCCTGTTCAAGTTTCACGAGATCCTTGTCGATCTCGTCCGCGGGATCGGTCTTGATGTCGGGATCGTTCCCCAGCATCCGCTTGAGGTGCAGGGCTGCTAGATCGAATTTGCCGAGTTCCATCTCGAACTTGATGGCGGACCAGTACTCGATGGTCTTCTCCGGCTTTTTGAAGAAGACGCGGTATTCCTCGTTGGCCTTGTCAAGAAGCTCGAGGGTTTTCTTTCTGGTGAGGGCCGCTTGCTTGTCTTTTTCCTTGTCGTCGTCCTGGCCGCGCGCGGCGGATTGGGCGAGGAAGCAGGCGGACACGCAGGTGAAGGCGAACAGCACGGTTAGACGAACGGGGAACAAGGGAGTCGCCTCCTCAAATACCGGCGGTCTGAGATCATGCCAAGCGATCCGACGGCTTCAGCGTGCGCGAAACCGCCGAGCGTAACGCACTCCGCAACAGATCGACGCTTCATTCAAAAATCCACCTCGGGGCGGATCAGATCCTCATAGGTCTCACGGCGCCGAATCAGATGGTGCTCGCTGCCATCCACCAGCACCTCGGCAGCGCGCGGCCGACCGTTATAGTTCGACGCCATCGCCATGCCGTAGGCGCCGGCGCTGAAGGTCGCCAGCAACTCGCCTCGCGCCATCGGCGGCAAGTAGCGGTCCTTCGCCAGGAAGTCGCCCGATTCGCACACGGGGCCGACGACGTCGCACTTCTTCGTGCCTGGGTTCTCGACCTGGAAATCCTCCGGCGGCACAAAATTCTGAGCAGGCGCGACCGGCCAGATGCGGTGGAACGAATCGTACAAGGTCGGGCGGATCAGATCGTTCATCGCTGCATCCTGGATGACGAAATGCTTGCCGCCGGAATCCTTCGTGTAAATCACGCGACTGACGAGAAGCCCCGCATTGCCGACGATGAACCGGCCCGGTTCCAGAATGAGCCTGCAGCCGGATTCCAGGATTCCGGGCACGATCACCTCGGCAAAAGCGCTTGCCGGCAGGGCCTCGTTCTTCTTGTAATGGATGCCGAACCCGCCCCCCATATTCCAGACGGTGATGTTGTGCCCTTGCGCCCGCAGCTTTTCGATCAGCACGAGCCCTTTCACGATCCCTTGCCGATAGGGTTCGACCGTGATGATGGGGGACCCCAGGTGCATGTGCAATCCTACCACCTTGACGTGCGGATTCTTTACTACTTTTTGGGCGAATTCGAGGACGGTGTCGATGTCGAGCCCGAACTTGACGCCTTTGACGCTGGTATCGGTCTTGGCGTGGGTCTTGGGGGGCAGGTCAGGGTTCACGCGGAGCGCGACGTTGGCCACCCGGCTCATCGATTTGGCCAGGTTGGCAATCGCGTCTAACTCGCCTTCGCTCTCAACGTTGAAGAGAAAGACGCCGGCTTCGAGAGCGGTGCGAATCTCGGCGTCGGTTTTGCCAGCGCCGGCAAAAACGATCTTCTCGGCCGAACAGCCCGCCTTGAGCGCGCGAAAGAGTTCGCCGCCGCTGGTGACGTCGCAGCCCGCCCCGCCTTCCACCATGAGCCGGGCGATGTGCAGGTTGCCGTTCGTCTTGATGCTGTAGCAGACGAGCGGATCGACCGCCTTGAAGGCGGTCTGAATCTCTTTCAGATGATGGACAAGCGTCTTCCTGCTGTAGACGTACAGCGGCGTGCCGTACTTTTCGGCAAGCGCCGGCACGGGGACATCGTCGCAGTGGAGGATGCGGTTGCGGTAGGCAAAGTGGTCCATGTGAGAAGGCCCAACGTAGAGGATGAAATCAACCTGTGTTATTGTAAGCCGGGAGTTGCGGGATTGCAGCGAAAAATGAATGTGGCTCAGACCCCGCAGGCTTTCGCCTGCGGGGGTGGCCGAGATCAATTCAGCTCTTCGAGCCAAAGCCGAAGGTCGTGCTCATACTCACTCGCCAGGTCCCCCTTGACGAGCTGGCGGTGGAAGTCGGCTGCGCCTTTACGATCCAGGTCCGCGGCCTGGGCGTCGGGGAAACGCCTGGCAGGGTCCGGCGCGATCAGCTTTTGGCACAGGTTCAACAGCATGTCATTGCAGCTCACGTCGGCGGGGAGTAATCCCTTGAGACGCTTGTCAAGATCCTGCTTGGCGGCCAGGAGCGAGGGATAGTCCATTAAGCCGTCAAACGGACTTTGGCCTGCGAGCATTTCGATAAGCAAGTAGCCGAGGCTGGCGAGATCGGACTGCGGCGTATTCTTGCCGCCTTTGAGGACCTCGGGTGCGGTGTAAGCCGGCGACCACATACGGCGTGCGGAGACCTGGTCGAGATCCGTGGCCGAGCCGATGTCGATGATCTTCGCGGCGCCCGTGCGCTTCACCATGATGTTGGCGGGTTTGAGATCGCCGTGAACGATGCCGTCACGGTGAAGCGCCGCCAGGCCGGCCAGGCATTCACGCAGGATTTGAATGGCGACTCCGGGTTTGAACCGCGTCTGCTTGGGTCCCTCTGCCAGAATCACACGCTGCACGGCCGCCCATCGCTCGGGACGAAGGCGATCCCGTGATCTTTCAAACGTTTGCGCGGACATCAATTCACGCAAATCATATCCGTCCACCCACTCCATCACCATGATGCGAATGCCGGCATGTTCGATGAAGTTGTGCAGATCGACCAGGTTGTCGTGCTGGATGAGCGCGACCCGCGAAGAGATGTCGGCAATATGGGCCATATCGTTCCGGTAGCTCGCCACATCGCGGTAGCTTTCCGGAGAGAAAATCTTGAGGGCCACCGGCAATCGAAAGAGGTCCGTCCCCTGGCGCTCGCTCAGGTACACCACCCCCTGGCCGCCCTTGCCAAGGATGCGGATTTTCCTGTACTCGGCTGCCCAGTTAACGGTGCTATTGCGGAGCAGGGTTTCGTAGCGGGTGAGCAACTCCGCGCCGTCTGGATCAATTCGGCTCGGAGAGAGTGGCAATAGGTCGCCCTGCGAGACGGTCGTGGAAATCATCATCAATCGTCCTCATTCCTCGGTTCCTCTTCAATCATTTTACCAGAGAGACCGGCCTGCACCAAGCCAGGTTCAGTGAAGTTTGCGTTAGCCGAACGCGAAACCGAGCGATTTCTGCGGACTACGTCGCCTGGGGCTTCAGTTACCAACAGTTTTTGTTTGACGATGCCCCTGCGGATTGCGACAACAACCCTATCCTGCCGTCTTTCGCGCTTGCCATTTTGGGCCTTACTCCTCCATGGTTGCCCCTATGTCCCAGCTTGATATGCAACATCAACAGAGTGTGCAGTTCTTCCGCGATATGCAGGACCGAATCTGCGCTGGCCTCAGCGCAGCCGATGGACAAAGCACCTTTCGCGAAGATTCCTGGCAACGCCCCGGGGGAGGCGGCGGACGCTCACGCGTGCTAACCGACGGCGGGGTCTTCGAAAAAGCCGGCGTTAACTTTTCCGAAGTATTCGGACAGATGTCCCCCGAATTCGCTGCCCAGATCCCCGGTGAAGGTCTCGATTTCACCGCCACGGGCGTCTCCCTCGTGCTCCATCCACGGAATCCGAAGGTGCCGACCGTCCATGCCAACTTTCGCTATCTCACGAAGGGGGACAAGACCTGGTTCGGCGGCGGCGCTGATCTGACGCCGTACTATCCCTATCGCGAAGACGTCATCCACTTCCACAAGACATGGAAAAAGGTATGCACGCGCCACGCCGCGCCGGTCGATTACCCAAAATTCAAGAAATGGTGCGACGAGTACTTCTTTCTCGCTCATCGGCAAGAACCGCGCGGCGTCGGCGGGATATTTTTCGATTACCTCGAAGGCGATTTCGAGACGCTTTCCCGCTTCGTGCGCGATTGCGGCGATTCGTTTCTGGATGCGTACGTGCCCATCGTGCAGCGACGCCAGGGCGAGGCCTATTCCGAGGCGGAGCGCACCTTTCAGGAATTCCGCCGAGGCCGCTATGTCGAATTCAACCTGATCTA
>SXGT01383302.1_pt1 | contig 68446 bp, 50 predicted proteins | sample 3176221 | NCBI WGS metagenome assembly SXGT01 (sample SAMN11356862, study PRJNA531348) | freshwater metagenome | isolation source: freshwater sample F1-120 | place: China: Fuxian Lake, Yuxi | collected 2017-12-25
ACCATACCGAACTCCCGCAGGACGCCTGCTTGGCGCTCATGGGTCACGGTCCAACAAGAAGAGCCAGTCAGCCCCTGACCCGGGCAGTCTCACATCCATCCGAGCATCACGACGGGTCACGGGTTGACAAGCGCACCTATGGACGCTCAATTGCGGGCTCCCGGCGACGTCTGCACGAGTTCGGTTCGCGACGGAGTGCCAGCGGGACTGGCGTGCTCTTGCACCGACCGCTCGGAGCGGCGTCCGATTCTGCGAGGAGTGCGTGCAGCCCGTCTACGAATGCCTCACGCGTGAAGACGTCGAGCGCCACGCCTTGGCCGGCAGCTGCGTGGCTATTCCGACCCCGCTCGCGACCGAAGTCCGGTCGTCGCTCGCGAGCACCATGACGGGACGGCCACATGTCCCGTCGCTCTGGGCCGCAAGTCTCCTGCCCGACAGACCGGCGCTCCACGGAGGTCTCCTGTGGGCGCTACGAGCACGATTGGGCGAGCTCGAGTGGGAGGGTCCGACCGACAGTCGCGGGATTCGCCGATTCACCGGCGGGGAACAACATGGAGAGACCGGCCGGACACGCTGGGTCTTCGCGGAGGGGACTGAAGCGTGGGTCGACTTCGGACCTGTGCCAGACAACCTGGCGGTCCGTCTCACCGACGGAACGTTCGTGAAGATCACGGCGACTGGGCCAGGATTCGAAGTCAGGGGACCCTTCAGTCGACCTGAGCTGCCGTGGTCCCGGCTTCGGGTCACCCTTGTTGCAGATGGCCTCGCACCCGGCGACGCACGAGAGCTCCCAATCGGCAAAGGGGAGTGGGCGCACGTCATACGGAACGACGCGGGTTGGCACATCCGGCTACGGACGACCTGAGAGATAAGAGGACACCGAACTGAACCAGGGCCGTCGTCAGTCGGCGACGTGGCGGTCGGTGATCTCGAGGCCGCGGTTACGACAGGCGCCTCCTGCGCTACACCACGCCCGTTCTCCTCGTCATCGACGATCTCGGTCTCCGCCCGCTGCGGCGACGAACCCCTCGATCTGTACGATCCGCCGGCGTCACCAGCGCGCCGCGACGGTGCTTACGTCGAACCGGGGCATCGACGAGTGGCCACCGCTCTTCGGAGACGCCCTCCTCGCCAGCCCCGCAAGAACCGCTTCCTCGACGACGCCCACGTCGTCGTGCTCGACGGTGCCTCCTTCCGCAAGCCCCCAAGACCTGACGAACCGGAACAGGCCCGCCGAGGGCTTAGTGGTTCTCATTGGAATGGCCTTCCAGAGCTTCGCCTCGTGCTTCTCGGACTTCTTCGCAACGTCCTCACAGATCTCCCGTGCGGAGTCGCCGGCGGGCGGAGGAGGAGGCCTACCGACACCGACACGGTCAGCGGCCAGGCGTGCGGACGTGTCCTCATCGTGGAATCGATCATCCCGGTTCCTCCCACCTAGGCCCCACTTCAGCCGGTCTCCTGCGGCGCACGCGGGCCGAAGTCGTCGAAGCTGCTGCGGTTAGCGCCCGAGCGGCGGCAACCGCGAACCCGATTTCGTCCAGAACCTCCGAAATCAGGACCGGGCCGCAACGGACAGACCGGCTCCTGAGGGCGCCGGAGGGTCGGCACTGTCTCGACGACTTGCAGCCGGCACTCCGGGTCGCCTCCCCGCGACTTCATCCCGAACGCCTAGCCGCGGGGCACCGGTTCCCACATTGGAGCCGGCGACCGTTCTACCTCGACGGAGACGTTGCGTCCCAGCTCGGCAACGTTGCGGGGCCGGCGCCACGCCGGTTGAGGATGGGTCCATGTCGAACTACCGCGTTCGTTCCATTCCGATGATGCTCGGCTTCGTTGCGCTGGTGGGGCTCGCGTCCGCCCTTGCGAGGGCTTCCGCGCCGCCTGCGGCCAACGGTGCCCACAAGGCCCAGATGCAGGCGATGTTCAGCGGCGCCAAGGGGAAGGTACTCAAGCGCAAGGGGTTCCCGCGCGCCGTCGGGGGTTCGAAGGGCATCGCCGCCGCGAAGGTGGTCACGAACCCATTTGGCGCGTCGCCGGTAAAGCCTGCGGTCCAGCTCTCCTCGGGCGGGTTGCTCACGATGGCGAAGGAGGCCCTGCCCGCGATCGCCAAGAAGCAGGGCCTCGACAACCTCAAGCTGGGCACTGTGGTCCTTGGAGATGGGGAGCTCGAGAAGAACAAACCGTGCATCGGTGAATGGGTGTTCCGTCTCGAGAACGTGAAGGTCTCGCTGCCCATTCGTAGCGATGGGATCAACGCGAGGTTCGAGCCCGGCTCCCGCCTCGAGCTCACGCTGAGCGCCCCGACTGCCAAGATCACGGCCACCGCTCGTTTTAAGGCGGACTTCGACCAGCTCGGCGAGCCCGGGCCCGGGAAGTGCTTGCTGGAGGACGTCGACATCGGCGTCGAGTTCTCGGCGACCGGAGTGACGGCCAACGTCGGTGCGGTCTTCGGAGTGGAGGACGGCGCTCCCCGCCTGGAGTCCGTGGAGGACCTCTCGATCCGGGTGAAGACGATCGACCTGAAGAATGACGTCCTGAACTGGCTGGTCGATCAGGGGATCCAGGCCGCGCAGATGTTCCCCGGCGTCAAGTGCAGCAGCCTCGAGGAGTGCGTCAACCAGAGGATCGAGGACCAGCTCGAGGATGACGCCGATCTCGAGAAGGAGATCGTCGACCTGGCGAACGGCGGGCTCGTAGCAGCCGTCGCGATGCCCGGAGGAACCACCAAGCTCGACCTGCCGGCGGCGATGGGACAGGGAAGCGCTGTCGCGCTCTCCTACCAGTCGGACCTGACCGGCGTCACGACGAAAAAGGACGGCAGCCTCGAGGTCGGTCTGAGCCTCAAGGTGGCCAGCGGGACGGCCAAGGATGCATGTGCCGCGAAGCTCGAGCTGGACAAGAGCACCGGGAGCGCTGCCAGTGAACTGACCGCGGCCGGGAACAAGCGCCCGGAGGCCAGCGACCTCGAGGTCGTCCTGCCGGTCGATCTGGCAGGCGAGGTGCTCGTCGCCCTGGGATCGCAGGGCGCCTTCTGCCAGAAGCGCACCGGACCGCTGGCCGGCCTGGTCGCCGGAGCCTCGGGTACCTATGAGGCGTCCCTCGCACCGGCCGGCAACCTGCGAGTCACGGCATCCGACAAGGGGGACGGCGCCGAGCTGAAGGTGAAGCTCCCGGTATCCCTGGCGCTGGACGTGAAGGTGGAGGGAGAGACGGGTGACACGGAGCTGCAAGGTATCCTGCGCTTCTCGGCGACAGTCACCCTGCAGGGAGGCCGGCTCCAGATGAACCTCGGGAACGTCTCTCTCGACGAGTTCGCTCCGCAGGCGGAGCTCAAGATCGCTGGCACGAAGGTCCAGTTCCCGACCGCCTCCATCGTCAACGGTGCACAGGAGGCGCTCGAGCGTGGGCTCTCTTCCGGGCCCGTAACGCTCATGACGTCCGTCACCCGGTCGGTGGCGTACTGCAAGGTCTCTTTGTCCAGCCTCAACGCCTCGAAGGGCGCGATCCGGGCGTGCCTGTCAGTGCAGCCCTGAACGCGGAGGCTGGCTCGCGGCACACGTGCTGCTCCTGAGCGGATTCGCGACCCCGAGGTCCGGAATCGTCCTCAGCCAAGGGCACCTTCACCGCGCGGGGCGCATACGCGTGCCACCGGACTGGGGTCGCCCGGAGGGCCGGGACGACGGCCAGCGAAGGCGCGGTATGGCGCGTTGGCGGCCCGAGCCTTCTCGAAAACGTCGGCGAAAGGCCCAAGGTAGTTCTCATTTGCCCTGCGTCAGGCGTTGTAGGGGTACGCAGTCCATGGAGGAGGGTGCATGTGTGGTGTCTCTGGCTCAATCCGGGCCTTGTTTTTCGCCGGGTGCCTGGCCGCAGTTCCGGCCTTCGCGGGTCCATGCGAGACAGCCTTCACCGGGGTCATGAAGAACGCGGACTACTTCGACGTGCTCCTCAACGGAGCGCTCTTCCAGAACAGCGAGGCTACACCGGGGCCGCGGGCACTGAGCTTCGCCTATCAGAAGGGCGAGATCCTCGGCGGGCTCGACAAGGTGTGGATCTCGCGGCTGCCCCTGGACCTCGACGAGGTGAAGCTGGAGATCTGGAAGCGAGGAGGCCAGGGGCTCGGGATCACCGTCTGTACGCAGAAGGACAACGGTGACCCTGTCGAGCTGCGCAAGCTCGAAATCGAGAACAAGGACGCGGCCAGCGACAAGCCCTTCCACTGGACTCTCGAAGGCGTGAAGAACCGGCGGGTGTGGGTCCACCTCAAGAACAAGAACCTGGTCGAGCCCTTCTCGTATGGGATCCGGCTGAAGCGACCGAACCAGGGCGAGCTCAGGTCCGTGAAGAGTGACGACGACCTGCCCGAGGTTCGTGGCTTCGCCGACCTCCACGTTCACCAGTCCGCGAACATGGCCTTCGGCGGTGGCTTCGTATGGGGCGACTTCAACGGGAAGATGAAGGACTGTACCGGCGAGAACCACGGCTTCGCCCACAAGGACGACACGTGGGCGGGCCTCATCGAGAAGCTGGTGCCGGGAACCGACAAGAAGCAGGTGCACTCGCACGCGCGCCGCGCGGGCAAGGACTGGCCGAACGCCTGGGATCTCGCGGACCACCAGCAGGTGTCGGAGAACCACCTCTACCAGGCCTGGAAGGGAGGGCTGCGGCTCATGATCTCGGTGGCCGAGAATCACCAGGGGCTGTGTCTCGCCATGAAGGTGCTGCACGGCGACGTCGCGAAGCTCCCGTGCGACGACATGGATTCGGTGAAGCTACAGCTCCGGGCGCTTCACGACTTCGCCAAGGAGCACAAGTGGTATCGGATCGCTCGTGATCCGTGGGAGGCCCGGCGGATCATCGCCGACGGTGACCTGGCAGTGATCCTGGGCGTGGAAGTGTCGAACCTCTTCCCGAAGAGCCAGGGCGACTGGGAGCAGCAGCTCGACGAACTCTACGACCTCGGGGCCCGTCAGTTCGAGATCGCCCATGAATCGGACAGCGACTTCGCGGGGTCGGCACAGCAGCAGGGCGGACTCTATGCGGCCTTGAACCTCCTCAAGCAGGCGTTCAAGTGGAACTGGGCAGATCTGTTCAAGCGAACGGACCTGGACGGCCCCAACGCGAAGAACACCGTCGGTCTCAAGGACGACGGCAAGGACCTCGTCGCCGAGATGATGAAACGAAAGATGCTCATCAGCATCGACCACCTCTCGCGGAAGGCCCGAGACCAGGTGATCGACCTCGTCGAGAAGAAGGACTGTTACCCGATCATCGCGACTCACACCCAGTTCGATACAATCCTCGACGCCGAGACGAAGGGACACACGCAGGAGTACATGCTCACGGACGGGACCGTCGCCGACATCATCAAGACGGGGGGTGTCCTGGGCCTCCGGACCGCCGGCGACGCGCTCGAGCAGGTCGACGGCTGCGTGAAGCTCCGCTGCAAGGGGTCCTCGGAATCGGTTGCCCAGAACGTCTGCAAGGGAGCGCAGATCGGGGTCGCCATGGCGTTGGGGTCGGACATTTCCGGCGGTCCGTTCGAGATGACCTCACCGCGTTTTCCTTCCGACGAGCGCAAGACGCGCTCCGGGAAGACTGCGCATTGCCCCGGCGGCGGTAAGAACGCGTGGAAGGAGAAGGACTATCCTCCGGGCGTCGATACCCCCGAGGAACGCGAGGCGGGCACGGGCTTCGACGTCCAGGGGCTGTCGCACATCGGCTTCGAGCCGGACCTGCTGAAGGACCTCGAGAAGCTAGGCGCCCCGGTCGACGAAGTCCGGCTCGATTCGTCGGCGGAGTCACTCCTGCGGAGCTGGGAGCGCGCGTGGGACTCGCAGCGCAAGTGCCTGAGCAAGGCGCAGTACAAGGAGTGGATGATGAAGCGCGATGGCCCGGCGGTGAAGACACTCAAGACCAAGTTGCACGTCGATGATGCAAAGCCGAGCTACAAGTAGGTCCAGTCACTGCGCAGCCCGGCCACCCTCGGCGCGTCGGACTGCCAGTGACCATCGCGCTCACCGGGCCAGGGGCGGGTGATTTCCCGACCCAGACCCGGAACCGCGGCGAGCCGCCTGGCGCGACCGCTCTGTTTCGGGTCCTCCGGTGGGCGCGGCATCCGGGGGCGTCAGTGGGGTGAGCGTACAGCACTCTCGGACCTTGGTGAGCCGCTTCACGACCGCCCGGCGGGAGATGCCGAGCATGGCGGCGACGCTGCCCTGGTCCATTCCCTCCACGTAGTGTGCGACCACGATGCTGAGATCCCGGGACGTGAAGGACGCGTGGAGGCGGCGAAGCTCCGCGCGGGCGTCGAGCCGCGCGTCCGAGCAGCTCGTGCTGGGGGCCAAGCACTCGCAGCTCTGGTGGAGCCGTTCGCGCCGCTCCCGCCCCCGGAGCATGCCGATGCACACGTTGAGCGCGATGCGGTGGAGCCACGGCAGGTAGTCGTCGCCCTCGAAGCGGGGCAGGCCGGCATAGGCTCTTAGGAACGTCTCCTGAAGCGCATCCTCGGCCTCAGCCGCATCGCGCAGCACGCGGCGACATCGGGCCAGCAGCGTGCCCGAATGCCGCGAGTGCATGTCCCGTATGATCTTCGAACGAAATGGCATCGACCGAATTCGCTCCATTTGGTCGAGGCAGTCGCGCCGGTACACAGGACCTGCGCGAGATCTAGGGGCCCGGGTCAGCGAAGTGCAGGACGTGGAGGCTCGAGCCGTTGGTCGCGCGGCCGAGGACGAAGAGCTCTTCCTTCGGGCCGGTCACGATGCTGTCGTAGAGCCGTTGTGTGCTGGGGAGGCCCGTAGTGGACCAGGAGCCGCTCACGTCCGGCTCCGAAGGATCGACCAGGCTGACGAGCTCGAAAGTCTTCGAGGTCGTCCCGCGTGACGTCAGGAAGACCAGCACCCCGCCAGGCATCTCCGCATCGAGGTAGGTCCGGCTGGCATGTTGAGGGACAGCGGTCACCGGTTGAGCCCCCTGGGAGTCTAGGCTGACGAGCGTCGAGTCGCCGTAAGCCCACGCCTGGTCGCTCGCTGAGTGAATGAGCCCTCGCAACGTACCCGCGAGGCTGTGTTTGCTGACCATCGCGGGCGACTCGAGGAGATCCAGGCTCCATGCCTGGGCTGGCCCCGCCCCGCCCTTCTTCCGCGACAGCAGCCACCCGCGCTGGCTCGTCGGGATCGGCGCCAGTGAGGCCGCGAAGAAGTCGAGGGTCGCCGCGTCCCCAGCCGCGTACGTCGCGTCCACATCGTCACAGGACCAGGAGAGATCGTCTTCGTACGCACAGACATGAGGTCCGCCCTTGCCGACCGAGTTGAAGGGGCCTGCGAGGAGGTGGTACTCGACGCCCGCGTCGTCGGTGACGGCGGAGACGTCGGACCAGGCGGGCGCCGGGTAGCTCGGAGTGAAGCTCGCCTGCGGCCAATCATCGCTGAGAGGAGCCGTGAGCAAACCTACGGGCACCTCGCCGAACAGGCCGGTGTTTGATTTCGAACCGACAGCCAATCGGCCGGCGATGTCCCGCAATGTCCCTTGTGCCGGAGACACCGCGAGCGCACCCGCAGCACCGGGGGAGAGGACCAGCACGTCGGTCTGCTCGATGTCGCACGACGAGACCGACTTGCCCCACTCGAAGTTCACCGCAATGGCGAGCCCCGCGCTGGTCCACTTGCCGGCCGTCACACCCAGGATCTTCGCGTCGCAGAAGGTGGTTGCGAGCTGGAGCGTGTAGGCCGCCGATGACGCAGCGACGCATTCCGCCGAGAGGCACGTGGACTCGGTACCTGCCACACCATCGCACGCTGTGAAGGCCGGCACGGGTACGCCGGCGCACCCGCCGGGGACGCAGTGGTCGCCGGACGTACACGGGTTTCCGTCGTCACAGCTGACCTCAGCGTGGTTGCAGTAGTCGTCCGAGCAGGAGTCGACCGTACACTCGTTTCCGTCGTCACACTCCTCAGCCCCGGCGCACGGCACGCAGCTTGCCGCGTCGACCTTACACGCCCCTTCCTCACAGTAGTCGAGCGTACAGGGCACTTTGTCGTCACACTCAATATCGGAGACTTTGCAGTCACCGGCCTCGCAGTGCCCCGTGCCCGTACAGGGGTCGTCGTCCTCGCATTCCCCTGACTTCGCATTCGCGACGCACGAGCCCAGCGCGCAAGAGTGCTCCTCGCACTCCGATGCGGCCCCACAGTCCGCGTCGTTCTCGCAATCACACATACTCTTGTCGGAAAAACACTGACCTCCTTCGCAGTCGTCCGGACTGCACGCCCACCCATCGTCACAGTCCATCGCGCTGCCACTGCAGAGGCCCGACTTGCAGGCATCACCTGCAGTGCACGGGTTGCCATCGTCGCACGTGCCGGAGACCAGGGAGACCTTGCAATCGCCGGCTACGCACTCGCCGACCTTGCACGGTCCGGCGTCGGAAAGGATACAATCTTCGTCGCTCTGGCAGTCGCACGGCGAGTGGACGCAGGTGCCGCTCTGGCACGAGTCTGTCGAGCACGGGAGGCCGTCGTCACAGTCCTTCTTGACGCCCACGCACCCGTCCGGCTTGCAGACGTCCCCCTCGGTACAGGGGTTGCCATCGTCGCACTCGCCCTCGGCGAGGTCGACGACCTCGCACTGCCCCTCGACACACCGACCGATCTTGCAGGCACCAGCGAGTGAGTCGCAGTCCACGTCGTCGGAGCACTCACACCCGGCGAGCTCGCACGCGTCGGCGCACGAGCCGCCAACGCAAGTCTTCCCGGCGTCACACTTCATCGGGGAGCCCGTGCAGGAACCCTCCGAGCAAGCGTCGTTCTCCGTGCACTCGTCTGAATCATCGCAAGGCACCTCGCTCCCGACCAAGACGCAAACTCCCTGGTCGCACTTCGTGGCCTTGCACGGCGCGCCATCGGCAGCCTGGCAGTCGTCGTCGTCCGAGCACTGGCAATCGCCCTCGACGCAGGTCCCGTCGGCGCCGTCCGTTGCGTCGATGCCGTCGCTGCCCTCGGACCCGTCGGTCGAGTCCTCCTCCTTGCACCCCTCGGGTGTGCACTCCAGGCCGTCGTCGCAGTCGATGGCAGTGTGGGTGCATCGATCGAGGGTGCAGGAGTCCTCCGTGCATGGATCGCCATCCTCGCAGTCAACGTCGTCCACGCAGTACCCGTCTCCCGCCGTCGCCCCGCCTTCGTCGGTGGCGTCCGGAAGATCGTCCGGGCACTCCGTCTCGGGGTCCATGTCCGTGCACGCGGCGGGCTTCACCTCGGAACGCCCGCAGCCGGCCCAACAGGCGAGCCCCAACACGAGGAGAGGCAGGAACAGTGCCGCGGGAGCTCCCCGACGGGTTGCCTCGAGAGTATCGCTCATCGCCGCCTCCAGAACCGCATTCATCTTCTTTTCTCCATGCTCCCCGTGTTCTTCGCCGCGCGCTCGAGGCGCGCCCGCTCGCGTCGCATCGCGTTGATCGCCCGTGTGTAGGCCGCCTCCCCGTCGAGTGCCGCAGCTCGCCCAAACAGCGACTCCGCGCGTGCGACGTCGCCGTCGGACGCAGCGACGATGCCGAGGTGGTAGAGAGCGGCGGCGTCGGCGGGGTACAGCGCGACACAGCCGGCGAATACCGAGGCTGCGGAGAGCAGGTCCCCTCGTTCCAGGGAACCTACGCCGGCGGGGAGTGCCGGACACACGCCCACGCCCACCCGGTCGAACTCCACGACCTCCTCCCAAGGAGCGATCGTCCTCACAAACTCCCGCGCGATGGTTCGCCAGGCCCGCTTGGCGAGCACGGCGTCGTTCGGCGCCCTGCCGGCTCCGTACGCAGTGCCCTCTTCGAGCGTCGAAAGGCTACGACGGACCAATATGGCTCGCATCGTCGTCTCGACGACCGTCAGCGTCGCGCCGACCCGCACCACGGTGCGATGCAGGCCGGCTGACTTGCCTCCCTGAGCCCCGGCGGCAGGTGTCGCTGCGTTCTGAGTGACGTCGATGAGCAACTCGGCGTCGGCTGCCGGAGGACCGTCGAGCAGGGTGGTTACGAAGCGAACACGTAGGTCCCCGACATTCAGGGTCTCCACCTGGGCCGAACGCCCGCGCTCGAGCACGTCGTAGGTCTCGCTGTCGACAAGCTCTGTAAGCAGGGCGGAGCGAAGCCCTTCACAGCCCTCCTGCACACAGGGCTCCACGGCTATGGCGCGTATGCCCACCAGCTCGAACAACGGCGCCCTGCGAACCGATACGCGATACGGCGCCGCACAGGCCACAGTGAGAACCACGGTGAGCCCCGCAACCAGGCGCGGTGCTGCGACCTGGGACGTTGTTGGCTTCGCCGCACACCGGCCGGCCTCACCTGTCATTTTCGGAGCCCTCTCCTTCCGAGGGATCAGCGTCTTCGCCGCGATCGGGGGGTGACGGCACGACGTCCTCCCGCCGTGGCGCCGGAGCCTCGTCGTCGTGGAACGAGATGAAGAAATCCAGCGCGGTCACGGTGAAGCCGACGTACAAAGCAAAGCCGTAGTCGAAGAACTTCTCGGATGTCTGCATGTTGGCCCAGCCTGCGGCGATGGAGATCCGCAACATTCCGGAGGTGACTGAGCTGTCGCTCGCGAGCTGCCGCGGACCGAAGTCGACGCCGAGCCCTCCCATCACGATCAGCTCGGTCTGGCTGATGTCCTGGACGTCGATCTTGGCCTCAGACTCCGCGCTCGGGCCCTCGCCCGACACCATCGCGGAGAGCCCCGTCCAGCCCACGGACGCAAACGCGAAGAACGGGACACGATTCTTCACGATGAAGTCGTAGGCGATTCGAAACTCCGGGATCACTGCCAGGGCGATGTAGTGTCCATAGCCGGAGTACAGATAGGTAGGGGCGGCTGTCATCGCGAGCTGGATGTGCAGCCCTGTCGTTGGTGGTTTGAGGACCATCTCGTCCTCTGCCGAGGCACGTTGCGGCGCCGCGACGGAAGCGAGGACGAGCATCACGACAGCGCACACCGCCCGGCCGGCGAATGTTGACACCGGGCGCACAAAGGAGCCCTGAATTGAACCCGAACTGCGCAACACCACGATCCCCTCCCATAATCGCTGCGTGACTGTGTAAGACTAGATTAGGTCCCACCCCGTCCATGAGCGGGGCGAGGATCACCTGCACCGCCTCGCCGGTCAAGCGGAGTCGATCGCGTTGGGAGCGGTCGGGCCAGCTCTGTTTCGATTGTGTTGCGGTCTCGACCGGATGGCGACCGGGATGGCGACTGGGTGCCCACTTCACGGCAGATAGGATCTTCGATTGAATTTGCCGGGCGGACCGAGCGAGTCCTGGACACGAAGGTCTGCGGTAGCGCCGCTCGTGTGGACCTGGATGCGTGACCGGTGGAGCGGCGTGAGAGACCTTCCGGGTCGCGGCTGGAGATCGGGTTCGCACGATGCCCGCCGGCTCCGGAGCGCGATCAGGCACCGAGTTGATCGAGTCGACGGCCGGGGGATACAAGTCGGCATGGCCTCAGGCAAACCCGTCATGACGAATCGAACACTAACGCTCTCCCTTGCGCTCGTCGCAGGCTGCGGCGGGGGTCGCAGCGACGACTGTCCAACCGCGTCATCGGGGGCGATCGTGGTCTATCCCGCGGACGGAGAGGTCGTCGGATCGGACACCTGGGTGCATGTGGTCGGTGCCGACGACGTGACGCTGTTGCCGGCGCCTGGGTCATCCGCGTCGGAGCCGACCACGACGGTCCGCGCCTACTCCACGCCGAACGGCCGGGTGGTCGAGCTCGAGCCCTGGTTTAGCCTCGACTCCGATGCCGAGTATGAGGTCTGGGTTCGGGACGAGGTCGTCTCTCGTTTCCGCACGGCGTTCTCCGGGGACACCCCGCGCTCCGACTCGGTCGGGCCGCCCAGCGTACGGGCGGTCGGCGATCAGGAGGTGCCTTGCTGCGGAACCACATGTAAAGGCGGCGGTGTCGTCGAGCTCCCTTGGAAAGGTTCAACCATCCGAGAACTGGTCCTCATCGATGTGCTCGAGCAAGTCAACGGTGTCTGTGGCGCCACTACGAGGCACGTGACCACCCTGGCCTTCGACTGGCCCGGCGACGACGACGATCGGCTCGTCAGCGGGCTGGCCGAGCCCCTCACCGGGTGTTACGTCTTTCGCGTTCACGAGTCCGTCGGTCGCACCGGCCGGGATCTCGGTCCCGTCTGCGTCGATGGGGCCACCTTCACTCCCCAGCCACCCTCCGACGCGGAAGCCTGCCGGCCTTCGGAGGGGTGCAGCACCGCGGCCGGTCGCGCCGGCGGCCCTCCGTCCGCCCTCGCAGCACTTTGGCTCCTGTCGCTCGCAGTTCAGCTCTACTCCCGCCGACAGAGACGCCGATCGCGCTGACGCGAGTCTCGCGCCATGTCTCCGCCGCCTCGCGATGAGCGACAAGTGCCGAAGTGGGCCGCCGATCTCATGTTCTTGCTGGGCTTGTTCGCAAGCTTGCCGTTGGCGCTCGCCCTTTCGTCGGTGGCCGCCCTCGTTGGGCTACAGGGAGGTCCCGATCTTCTGAGAAGAACATGGCGGACGACAAGGTGCGGATCTGTCACGCCAACCATCTTCTCCATTCTCCCGTTTTGGCCCGTTTTGGCGCGCCGGTGGGCGTATGGTAGCGTCCGGCGGTTCACAGACAGTGCTTCGGCGCGGGTGAGGAGCGGCCATGTGGGGACTCGACCTTGGCACGACGAATTCGGTTCTGGCGCGCTGGCACGACGGGGACGGACGCCCCCGGCTCGTCGCGCCGATGGCGTTGCGACGCTCGAGTGAGCCAGGCGCTCCCAGCGTGGTCCCGAGCGCCGTCGAGCTCGTCGATGACGCCGGGTTCTGGGACAAGCTCGCTGCGCGCCCGTTCTTCCTTCCGCGTGCCACGTTTGGTCGGCTCGGGTGGATCGGTGGAGAGGCGCTAGCGCGTAACTACGCCACCCCGCGCGCCGCCTTTGCACCCGGGTTCAAGGCTGCGCTCATGGGTGCGCCACTGAGGACGCTCGCGCGGGCAGGTGGGCGCGACCGATCCGCCCGGGAGGTCGCTCGAGTCTTTCTTCGGGAGCTCCTGCTGGCGGCCGAAGCCGAAGCAGGTGAGCAGATCGAGTCCCTCGTCGTGACCGCTCCGGTGGAGGCCTACGAGACGTTCCGCGCCGAGGTCGCAGGCCTTCTGCGCGAGGTCGGCGTCAAGCGGGCCCGCTTCGTCGACGAGCCGGTGGCCGCCGCGCTGGGCTACGGCGTCGGTGGCGACAGAGGCGGGCGGGTGCTCGTCGTGGACTTCGGCGGCGGCACCTTTCACGCGGCGCTCGTCGACCTCACCTCATCGCTGGCCGGTGATGGTTCGTGCGTCGTGCTCGCCAAGGCCGGACGGGCCGTCGGTGGCGACACCGTGGACGGCTGGCTCCGAGACATGGCGTGTGAGCGGCTGGGCCTCGACGTGGGCCTTGCTCCGGAGTGGCTGCAGCCGTTCTGGGAGCGCCTCCTGTTGGCCGAGGCGTGCCGCGTCAAGGAGGCCTTGCACACGGCCGAGCGGAGTACGTTCCGGGTCCCGAGCGCGAGCGACCTCCACTATGCGGGAGGCTGCCCCACTGAGTTCAGCCTGAGCCGCGACGAGCTCGAGCAGCTTCTGTCTGCGCGGGGCGTCCCCGCGATGCTCGACGGGGTGCTCTCGGAGGTCCTCGCAAGCGTCAAGGTCGATGAGATCTCCGACGTGGTGGTCGTCGGTGGCTCGACGCTCCTACCTGGACTCTACAAGCAGCTCGAAGGGTACTTTGGCCGCGCACGCCTCCGTGCGTGGCATCCGTTCGAGGCCATCGGCTACGGAGCAGCCTGTTTTGCGGCCGGCAAGACGAGGACGTCAGACTTCATCGTCCACGACTACGCGCTGCGGACCCACGACCCCGTGACGCACACCGCCGAGTACACGGTCTTGGTTCCGCGGGGCACGCGTTTTCCGACCGCTCCCGACTTCTGGCGCAAGTCCCTTGTCCCGACGTGCGCGCTCGGTGAGCCAGAGTCGGTGTTTCAGCTGGTCGTCTATGAGCTTGGGCCTGGCGTGGCTGACGGTCGCCAGGTGCAGTTCGACGCCGATGGCCGGGCCCGGCAACTCCGTCGCGGCGTCCGTGAACCGGGCGCGGTCCCGCTGAACGCGTCCTCTCCGGTCATCGGGACCCTGGACCCGCCTCATCCTCCGGGCGACAGCCGACCCCGCCTCGACCTGCAGATCGGCGTAGACGCGGACCGTTGGCTCTGCGTCACGGCCATCGACCTCTGGTCCGGACGCGCGCTCATGGCCAATCGGCCCATCGTGCAGCTGGTATGAATCTTCTGCGTCCCATCAGCGGCTCCCCGTTCAGCCGAACGGCGTCTCTACTCGGTGCAGGGCTCACCAGCGCGGACGTGACGGTGTCCGTCGATTCGAAGCACGGCGACGAGGTGCACATCAAGGCGTGGGGACGCCTCGGTTGCGCGATGTATGGGCTTTTCGGGTTTTTGATCTTGTTCACCGCGGGCGCCCTGGCGGGCGCGCCGCCGATCGGGAAGATCCTCATCGTCCTCCTCACCGGGGGAATCGCGACTGCGTTCACGCTCCTGCGGGTCCTGCCGTGGTTACGGATCCGCGGGACCCTACGCGTGCGTCCTTCGACGCCGCTAGAGCCGACCGCGGCGCTGTTGCGGCGGCGAGGTGTTCGAGGACTGGTGCCGGCCAAGGTGCTTGAACTCCCTCCGTATCCGGTGCTGGTCGTGGACCAGGTCGATGAGCAACACCGAGTTCGTGGGAAACGTGGCTCGAGCCTCATCGCTATGCCGTGCTTTCGGGTCTATGCGCTCCCGGCGGCCCCTGTGCACCATCCGCTCGACGAATGGGGCCGCCTGCGCCTTCAGGCCGGGCTCGGCGCCTCCGGTGAAGCGCCCTTGGCAGACCCACAGGCCGTCCGCCGCCTCCGGCTATTGGCGGACGCCACGTGGGCGAAGGCAGCGCGACCGGTAAACGGCTTGGCTTGGCACAGCGTGCTGCCATCGGAGGCCGTCCTCGTCGGCGTGTTCGAGTCGCCCGGGGTCGCGCTCCAGATCATGCACCCCGTCGCGCTACAGCTTGGGGCCCCCGTGATCGACACGACGCGGCCACCCGAGGCGCTCGCTGACACCGTCGAGCCTCGGCCTCGCCCGATCGGGCTCGCCGCGGCCGGTCAACTGAGTCTAGCCAGCGCGGGCGGGACCGAGCTCGCGGGGGCAGTCAGCGTTGCGCCGCGCGAACCAGACAGTGGCAAACAACCACAGGTCCGAGCTCACGGAGGACGTGGCGCCCAAGAGCGGAGCCAGGCGAACACCACACGCGCGGCGGACCCGTCTGCGCCCCCCATGCCCGGCGGTATACGCCGTGAGCGTCAGGCGGATGCTGAGGTGCTCTGCCTCGGACGATCGTGGCTGCGTATCGTGGGCTACGCCGGCATCGCGGCCTACGTCTCCATCTTCGTCTTGCTCGCCTTGAGCGAAAATAGTCGCGCCGCCCCGTGGGTGAATTTCGTGGTGGCGGCCTCGATGATCTTGGTCGCAGGGCGCGCGGCAGCACGACCCCTGCGCCTTCGGCTCGATGCCGAGCGGCTGACCTTCAAGGCGTCGCGGAGCTCGCCCGTGGTCATCGATTGGCGCGAGATTCGGGACATTGTGGCCGCTCCGCTCTCCGTGGGAATCAAGACCAACACCGATATCATCTCGATCCCCGTCCGGAGTTTGCGTCATGCCGCATGGCTGAAGTCCGAGTTCGAACGCTGGGTGGCGAGCGCCGCCCACGATCGGGCCGGAGGTGCCTCATGACCGGCGTTGCCATCCCGGCTGATGCGCACACGGTGCTGGACCCGCCTAATCCTCCGCGCGACAGCCGATCCCGCCTCGACCTGCAGATCGGCGTAGACGCGGACCGTTGGCTCTGCGTCACGGCCATCGACCTCTGGTCCGGACGCGCGCTCATGGCCAATCGGCCCATCGTGCAGCTGGTATGACTCTTCAGCGTCCCGTCAGCGGCTCCCCGTTCAGCCGAACGGCGTCGCCACTCGGCGCACGGCTCACCAGCGCGGACGTGACGGTGTCCGTCGATTCGAAGCACGGCGACGAGGTGCACATCAAGGCGTGGGGACGCCTCGGTTCGTTGTATCCGCTATACGGGTTCTTGATCTTGTTCATAGGGCCCGTCCTGGCCGCCGCGCCGCCGCTCGGGAAGATCCTCATCGTCCTCCTCGTCGGGGGATTCGCTGCTGCGTTCACTCTTCAGTGGGTCCTGCCGTGGTCGCGGATCGAAGGGACCCTGCGCGTGCGTCCTTCGACGCCGCTAGAGCCGACCGCGGCACTGTTGCGGCGGCGTGGTGTTCGAGGACTGGTGCCGGCCAATGTGCTTGAACTCCCTCCGTATCCGGTGCTGGTCGTGGACCAGGTCGATGAGCAACGTCGAGTTCGTAGGAAACGTGGCTCGAGCCTCATCGTAATGCCGCGCTATCGGGTCTATGCGCTCCCGTCGACCCCTGTGCAGCGTCCCCTCGATAAATGGGGCCGACTTCGCCTTCAGGCCGGGCTCGGCGACTCCGCTGAAGCGCCCTTGGCAGATCCAGAGGCCGTCCGCCGCCTCCGGCTATTGGCGGACGCCACGTGGGCGAAAGCAGCGCGACCGGTAGACGGCTCGGCTTGGCACAGTGTGCTGCCAGCGGAGGCCGTCCTCATCGGCGTGTTCGAGTCGCCCGGGGTCGCGCTCCAGATCATGCACCCCATCGCGGAAAAGCTTGGGGCGCCCGTGATCGATACGACGCGCCCACCCGAGGCGCTCGCTGACACAGTCGAGCCTCGGGCTCGCCCGATCGGGCTCGCCGCGGTCGGTCAACTGAGTCTAGCCACCGCGGGCGTGACCGAGCTCGCGGGGACAGTCAGCGTTGCGCCGCGCGAACCAGACAGTGGCGAACAACCACAGGTCCGAGCTCACGGAGGACGTGGCGCCCAAGAGCGGAGCCAGGCGAACATCAGACGCGCGGCGGACCGGTCGGCGCCCCCCATGCCCGGCGGCATGCGCCGTGAGCGCCAGGCGGATGCTGAGGTGCTCTGCCTCGGACGATCGTGGCTGCGTATCGTGGCCTACACCGGCACCGCGGCCTCCGTCTCCATGTTCTTCTTGCTCGCCTCGAGCGTGAATAGTCCCGGCGTCCCGTGGGTGAGCGTCGTGGTGGCAGCTTCGATGTTCTCGGTCGCAGGGCGCGCGGCAGCACGACCCTTGCGCCTTCGGCTCGATGCCGAGCGGCTGACCTTCCACCCGTCGCGGAGCTCGCCTGTGGTCATCCCGTGGCGCGAGATTCGGGACATCGAGGCCGCTCCGCACTCCGTGGGAATCAAGACCAACACTGACACTATCTCGATCCCCGTCCGGAATTTGCGTCACGCCGCATGGCTGAAGTCCGAGTTCGAACGCTGGGTGGCGAGCGCCGCCCACGAGCGGGCCGGAGGTGCCTCATGACCCCAATCGCTCGTTGCAACAACGTGGCTCTGCTCGAGTCGGGCCGAGTTTCGAGGCTCGTCGAGCAGGGCGGCAGCTGGTTGCCGACTGCCCGGTATGTCACGGCGATCATCGCCATCATCGTCGGACTCAATGGTCTGGCGAACACGACGCTGCCGATCGATACCCGGGTCGGCATGTTGACCATCGCTGTGCTCTGCGGCGCAGCGGCCGTTTGGCTCCACGACCAACGGAAAGCCCAAGCCAAGAGCTCCAAAGCCGGGGTCACGATCGTGACGTTCGACTTCGGGGCAGGTCAGCTCCTCGACGCTGCGGGACGCGCTCTCGCGCCCATCGCCGAAGTCCGCCTGAAGCGGACCTGGCAGCTGGCCTCGTCGTCGCGGGCGCTGTCACTCCGTCACGCCTCGTTCGGCCGAATCATCATTGCGCGTGGTAACCCGTTCGGTGACTCGGTGAGCGAGCTCGAGGACGCCCTGGTTGCTCGCGGTCTCAAGAAGGGCGGCGCCCTCTGAGAAACCGACTCGATACTGCTTCGGACCGGCGCGTCGGCGCGGTTCCCGCTCGGTCTCCTAGCCGGCACTGCGAGCAGGTCCTGGCCCGCGTGAACGGGTTCGACGTGCATGCCGGCGTTGCCATCCCCGGCTCAGGCGCGCGCCGGGGGGGCGTATTGCGTCCCGTTTCGTCATTGGCGAAGGCGGATGGCGACGCGGCGATCCGCTGGGCCTCCGACTTCTTTCTGCACCACACCGTGCGGCCAGCGCACCTCGATGCTGTCGTAGGTGGTGGCCGACCCGAGGCCGAAGTGGATCCACTCGCTGGAGCTGCCGCCGAAGCTGGGGGTGCCCACGACCCAACGGGAGAACCGCTTCCCACCAGCGTCCACGTGGACGACGGCGCCGACCGCCGGCGAGTAATAGATGAAGTCCAGGCTCACGAAGAGCGTGTGGCCGAGGCGCGGCAGATCGTTGCGGAGGATCTGCGGCTCCCGGTCGACGCTGGCCACCGCCACGTCCACGTCGCCGTCCAAGTCGAAGTCTGCGAAGGCGGCGCCGCGCGCCTCGCTGATCTCGTCCAGGGGCGTGGCGGCGTCTGGCGCGAAGCGTTCGAAGTGACCCAGCCCGTCGTTCATGAAGAGCAGTCGCTCCATTGCGGGCGAGGTGCAGCCATCCGCCTCGGGCCGCGAGTTGGCGGAGAAGAAGTCCAGGTCACCGTCCAGATCGAAGTCGACGAAGCCGATCCCCCAGGACGAGAAGCTGGAGACCACATCGAAGCCCCGATCGGGCGCCTCGTCGCGGTAGGCCCCCTTACCATCGGAGACCCAGAGGCGCAGCACCGGGTTCGAGTCTGCCACCGCGATCTCGGGCACACCGTCACCGTCCACGTCGGCGACGTCGAAGCCCATGGCCGACGTCTTCTCGGTGAAGCCCAGGGACGCGCCACGCTCGACGAAGCGCCCCCGTCCGTCACCGAGGTAGACGAGGTCCTCGTGTTTTCCCTCGGTGCCGATGACGAGGTCCAGGGCGCCGTCGCTGTTCACGTCTGCGGCCAGGGCGGCCTGCGCTCGCGTGATGGCCGTGATCCCAGCGGCTGCCGTGGCATCCGTGAGCCCCGCGGGTTCGAGGAAGAGGCCTGGGACCGGGTCGAACGACGACGGAAACGTCTCCTCCCCACACACCCCGCGAGTCCGGCGCTCCGCCACCGGGACATCGTCGCCCCCGTCCGGCATCCGGCCCACGTAGACTCCGAGGCGTCCGCTGAACGAGAAGTCGCCGAAGGTGGCGATGGAGAAGCGGCCGGCGCTCACCAGCTCCGGGAACTCGCGAGCGATCCGGAGGCTACCGCCGCTGTCCACCTCGAGGAGCCAGAGGTTGCTGCTGTCGATCGCCAGCACATCCGGGGCGCCGTCCCCCGTGAGCTCGGCCACGTACGCCGCCTGCGCCGAGCCGATCCCCGGGACGGGCTCCGCATAGCCGAACGAGCCATCCGCTTGGTTCCGGTAGAAGGCGAGGCCGCTGTCGACCCGCGGCACCAGCAGGTCGTCGTCGCCGTCGCGATCGAGGTCGAAGGCCGTGATCCCGTCGCCCGGAGACTGGAGCGGCCCGCCGAGGCCGGCCCACTCGGAGATGTCTACGAACGCCCCGGCCTCGTCTCGGGGCGGCGCGGCGCCGACAGGGCGAGGCGGAGGTGGACCCGCGGGTGTGGGCGTCTCCTCCACGGCGCAGGCGAGCGACAGAACCAGGAGGAGACAACGCACGTCCGTGCAGCCTACCGGGCTGCCCGAGCCGTATCCAGCGATACCTCCGCGCCGCTCTCGCGCTGGCGACCCCGCCGGCCTCCGAGTACTCTCGAGGACATGGCATTGGTGACGCTCCATCCCCGGGCCTTGATCCTCGCCGTGGTCGCAGCTTGCGCGGCGCCGACCGAGTCACCCGCGACCACCGACGTGGCCGCCGAGGCCGACAGCGCGGAGGAGGAAGACTTCGATCCCGGCGATTTCATGAAGGGACCGCCGCCGAGCCTGGAAGGGCCGCTCACCTACGCCGGCCAGATCCAGCCGATCCTCCGTTACTACTGCACGCCCTGCCATCTCGGAGACACGCCCACCGGCTGCGTCGGCGGCACCTGCTTCGTGTCGTTCTACGAGGCGCTTCTCTTCCCGGCCTACAACAACCAGTGTACCGGCCTGAACAAAGCCCAGTGCGGGATGGGGCGCATCCTGATCTCCCTGCCCACCAGCGGGGTGCCCGACACCGACAAGCTGATCGGACCCACCGACGAGCCCATCGTCGTGGCCGAAGCCTATATCAAGGCGCTCGAGGCCTGGCTGGCCGCAGGTACGCCGTGAGGCGCGGTGCTCGCCTCGGCCTCCTGGTCTTTCTCGTTGCGTGCACTGTGGACTCCGAGCCGAAAGCGGCGGGGGGGGACACGGCCGATGCCGCGGATGTCGCCGATGCCGTCGGCGCCGTCGACGCCGCTGAGTCGGTGGACGTAGGCTGCCGGCCCGTCGCTGAGGCCTGGGAGCCCACGAAGCCGCTTCGGCTCCCTTGTGAGCGCACCGAAGAGCCGTGCGACCGGGTCGACAACGACGCGGACGGAATCACCGACCCGCATTGCCCCACCCGCCTTTGCACGTCCGACGCAGACTGCACCTTCGGCGGGCTGCTTCAGGACGTGGACTGCAACTTCAACTTCGACCCGCCCGCGTGCACGCCGATCGACGGCTATCCCTTCGACGAGGAGAAGGCCTTCGCGTGTCGCGGGGTGCTGTGTCCGCCGGGCCTGAAGTGCTCCCTGGGGGAGTGTGGGCCCCCCGGCACCGGCCTCCCGGGAGCTTCGTGTACCAACGGCTGGGGCTGCCCGATCCAAGCCGGCTGTCTGCCGGCGGAGCGTCCGGGCAAGACCGGGGGCGAGTGCCTGCAGTATTGCCAGGACACGCCCTGCCCTGACGGATTCCACTGTCTCGGGTCGTGGGAGCTCCGCGGCACCCTTTGGACGTGGTCCATGACCTGCGCGGGCGCCTTCGTGTGCGCCGAGGGTCCTCGAGAGTGCGCTGAGCTGCTCGGCCCTTGTAACGACGACAAGACCTGCAGCCCGCTCACCGACTGTCTCGACGAGGCCTGCTACTGGCCCGAGTCGGCTGCCGACTGCAACCATGAGTGTCTCGATCAGGTCGCGACCACACCGGGGATCGGCCCGGTCCTCGAGTGCCTCCGAGGCGCCTGCGGGCTCTAGACGCGGCACAACCCCCGGAGCCCACGGAGGGGTCGGTCCCCGCTTTCGCGACGTGCGCCGGCTGTGGTCGGGCCTGTCGCGGAGTCGTATCATGGGCTCCGATGTCACTTGTCGTTCGCCGCCGGGGAGCCGTCACGCCCAAGTTTGTCGCGGCGCTCGCGTGCGGCGCCGGCCGGGTTGCTCAGCCCGTGGCTGGACACCCGCATGGGCTCGGCTGGCTCGTGGTGCTCGGCGGGGTGTTGGCTGCGTGCGGCACCGCGGAGACGCCCGAGGCTGAGGCGCCGGCCGGGTCGGAAGGCATAGTGAGCTCAACGCCCCCCGCCACCTTCGTGGACGGCTACACGCAAGAGGTTGAGACCTGGAGGCGCTTCTGTAAGGAGAAGGGCGATCCCGTTACGGACATCGGGCCACAGGCAGCGACGGGCGCCGCGACCGGCGTGGCGTTCGACGACAGAACTGTGGAGCTCGGCCTTCCAGGTGACCTGGTCACCAGCTCGGCCAGCGCCGGAACGCTCGGCGACCGGACGGTCCTCTTCGTGCCGGGCGCCGTGGGGGCCACGCGCGTCTGGGAGGGCGAGCCGCGGATCGAGCTCTTCGTGAAGTGCGGCCAGCGCTTCCACGCGGCAGGCCTCTCGGCGCGGGTTGCCGCGTCGCGACTCGGCGACCTGCTCCCGCGAGAGGCGCTGACCTCCGGCGTCTGGGATGCGGACGGCGACGGGCGCAACGACCTCATCTTGCCGTTCGCCAGCGACGCCGAGGGCGTCTACTACGTGTCGGTGCTCTACAACGAGGGCGGCGGGCAGTTCCGATTCGTCCGGGCGTTCGACGTGTTCGTGGAGTCCACGATCAACACAGTGACTCCGGTCGACTTCAACCACGACGGCGTCCTGGACATGTACGCGTCGATGATGGGGGAAGACTTCCACAGCGCCGTCGCGGGCCTGGGCGACACTCACGCGCGGGACGAGATCGTCCTCTTCGGCGCCAACCGGCATTGGACTCGAATGACCGGCAGGGTGCCGGGTCTCACCGGCCCCGGCGACCTCACCACGTTCTCCTTCGTCTGCGTTCCGCCCGTGGAGGGGCGCCGCCGCAAGCACTGCTGGATCGGGACGGGTCACGTACGCGACTACATCCTCGAGGAGGTGGCGCCGCTCGACTTTCGGCTGGTGGAGGGCGACCTCCCGCCAAACTCCACCATGGGGGTCACGTCGATGGAGACGCTCAACGGCGCGTCGACTGTGTTCTTCGCTACGAACATCGGGCGGCCCCTCGCGGTGGAGGTGGGGCTCTCGCCTGTGCCAAAGGTGACGTCGGAGCAGCTACCCATGGCCCGGGTGGTGACGAACCAGCCCGCGGAGACCGGCCCAGATCGGGGACGGGTGAGCTGGGGCGCCGCCGCCGAGCCCTTCAACAACAGCGGCTGTCCCGGCCTGGTCATCGGCAGCGCGCTCATCAACTCGCTCTCGTGGCTGCCGATCTACAAGGGCTCGGGGCTCGTCTACTACGAGCGCGACTGCCGGCCCGAAGCGCCCGACGGCACCACCTTCGTCGATCGGACCGAGACGGCGGGCCCCGCCTTCGGAGACCTGGACCTTCGGGACTACTTTCAGACGCTGGTGGTCCATGGCAACGACGATCTGTGCCCCGACCTGCTGGTCACCACCTACCCGCGCGACCCGGACGACGTGAACGAGCTGCTCCTCGAGCCGACGCCCATGAGGTTGTTGGTGAACCGATGCGACACGCCTGGTCAGCGTGTGGCATTTCGCCTGGTGCCGGAGGACTACGACGCGCGAGTGGTGGTCACGCTGGATGACGGCACCGAGCTCCACGATCACCTGAGTCAGCCGAGCCAGGCGGGCACCAACGGAACCACCATCTCGTTTGGCCTGGGGACGCGGAAGGCGGTGCGCGCCTGTGTCCACTGGGGGCGCAATAGCCGCTGGCCCGATCTCGGGCCTACCTGCATCGACAACCCATCCACCCAACAGATCACCACGGTCTCCCGTGCACCTGAGCCGTAGCGCGCTCTTCTTACCGCTTCTGAGCTGCTTAGGGGCCTGCGACGAGGAGCTGCCCGCGGGCCCGCTGGGGCTGAGCTTCGGGACCAACGACCCCGGTGCTGTGAGCCTCGAGTCGTTCCGGTTGCTGGAGGAGGGGGGTGAGGCGCCCGTGTCCTTCGGACTCCAGGGGCGCTGGATGGTCGTATTGGCCGCGCGGCTAGACGGAGTGGATGGGACATCGGAGAGCGCGGCGATCACCGTGGAGCTACGGAGCGGTGACGACACCCTGAGCCTCTACGACTCGCCGCGCGTTCCGCTGTGGCCCACGTCGGGCGGTCACCTGGCGATGAACCTCTTCGTCGTGCTGGGCGATCCCGAGGAGTGGCAGGGCAGGCCCGTGGAAGTGACGCTGCACGCCGAGGTCGGCGCCCAGGCCGCCACAGCGGACCTTCGCCTCGTGATGCCGACGCCGTGAGATGGGGCGCTGGCTCGAGCCGTTGTAGGGAGGCTTAAACGACGACGCGCCGGGTAGGTACGGACTTTCGTCCAACCTCCCAGCGCGTGTCTTACCGCGGCGAGGTGCGAGCCTCGAGGCGATGGGACCCGGGGGGTAAACCCCGCGTCCACCAGTGATGTGGTTCTGCGCCTACGTAACCTGGCGGTGAAGCCGGGTCATTCGGTCGCGGAATCGGACACCCTCCGAAGGTTTACGCTCTTCCCAGTCGTCGCTCGTCGTCGGTTCGCCGTCCGCACCTTGCGGTGTTTCACAGCGACCGTGCGTCGCGCCGCCTCTCGTGAGGTTCCGGGACACCGTGACGTCTCTCTTCCGGTCGAGTGAGTGGTTATTGGTTTCCACCCTCGCCCCCTCAGCGTTCGACGCTCTCGGGGCCTCTTCCGGCTCACCCCATCACCGCTTGACGCAGCACTGGGGACCGTCTTCGTGTCTTCGGTCCTCTTCAGAGACCGTCTGGGACGCGGGCCGGTAATCGCCGAAGCGACTATCGTCCTTCCTCCCCTGGGCTTTCGGCCCGTTCAGCGTTCAAGGTGCGTCGAATCGGCGTATTGCAGGGCATTCCACCTCCCTGCGCCGCCCCTCTCGACCTTTCTCAGGTCCTCAGGGGTTTGTTCTTCGACGTCCGTGCGCCCTCCTTCCGGGGGCGCTGACGCTCTTCGGGTTGTCTCTCCTTCAGAGCTTTGTTCCGCGCAGTGATCTTCCCTCGCAGGTCGTTCACCGTTTACTCGGACGTTCCCACGCTCGTCGCGTGGTGAGCCCTCCTCGACGTTTCTGCCTGCTTGCGCAAGCCCGCGTCCCCGAGGGTTTCTGTACCGAGTCGCAGCCGTTCCGACGCGACCGGTCATTTTCAGACCGACCTCGTCGCCCGTGCTCTCCTGGGCGTTATTCGCCTCCGTGGTGCTCCCCGAGCCTGCTTGGGTCCTCCTCTCAGAGGTCCATCCGCTCTTGGCCTTCTCCTCGTCTCCGAGGCCGGTCCTCCAGCGTCTTCCCGCAGGTCCGTCGGCTTCTCCCGCTCGCGCGGACACCGACCACCTTGGCGTTTCGGCCATCCAGCTTTCGCGCTCTCGCGCTGGGCTGACTTGGCTCCGATTCACTTTTCACATCACCTGGACCAGAGCGGGACAAGCCCGATGGTCCGGACGCCGCGAAGTGAGCGGCGACGCATTCATGTCCTCCGAAGGATTCCCGTTCCCGTTCGTTGCCACCTCTCGGTGGCGCCTCTCACGAAGTTCGCCTGACCTTCGACGTTCTAGGCACGGTCGTAGCGGGCTGTTGGGTTACCCGCTCCCTCCTCGGCGATTGACGCCCTCGAGGTTTTCCAATCCGTACCGGTACGCTGCAAGCAGCGCCACCGTCCTTGGTCTTCGGCTCTTCCTCAGAGACCGACTCGGGCCAGGTCGCGATGATCGAGTTGCCCCGTTCCTCCCGACGCCTCCCATGGACTTCCGTTCCGTTCAGCGCTCCCAGAAAGTCGAGTCGGACTCTAGGCACCGCCGTCCCATTGGCGGTGCGCCATCCCCTCCCGGCCTTTCTCAGACCCTCAGGGGTTTTATCCTCGACTAACCCTGCAGACCCACGACCCGACCGAAGTCGATGTCTCAGGCACCTGCTCGCGCTCTTCGGTTTCCCCTTCAGAGCGTTGCTCCTCCGAAATAGCCCGCGTCAGCTCGTCGCTTTGCGAACCCATCTCGATGTTGACCCCCCACCATCGCTGGCGAACGATCCATCCTCATGGGTGTTGGCACTCTCGGAAGCCTGTCCCGACGTCAGGACGTCAAAGACCGTGCTCTCCTGGTTGTTCCGGCCCCTCGTGGTTCTCCCGTCTCCGACCCGGACGTACGGTGTGGCCGTACATCTTCCGCTCTTGATCTTGGGCTCGCGAGAGCTCGCGTGCCTGGTCTTCAGCGGTTCCCTGTCGGAGGCGTGGCGTTTGCCGGCAAACCGGCCGCCGTCCACCTCAAGCTTCTTGCCGTCCTCTGCTCGGGGTTGGGTACCGGGCGAAGGCGTTGGCTTGCGTCGCACTGCGTTTCCCCGCAGCGCCGTCGTCTTTTCTTCTTTGCAGACCCCGTGCCAACGCCTAACCCACTGATTATGCGTAAATTCCGGGGCGTCCCGTTTCGTCCACCAAATGGACGCTTTCGGGCACATCTGTTCGAAGCTTGTGGGTTGTTGGCCCCGCATCGTGGGGTGGCCACCCGAATGCACACCTCATGTGTCCAGGGCCTGTTCGTTTTGTTCACTCGGTGGACGCTTTCTCGGGGTGGAGTTGCCGACCCACGTTCGCTACCGTGTGCGTGTGACTTTTTTCGCTCAGAGCTGGCCTCAAGCCTGCACCGCGTCGGCTCGCGGCCTCCTGGTGTGCTGGTTTCTCACCTCCTGCACTGCTGCCGGGGGCGACCTCGCGCCAGCGGACGACGCTGGGGGCGCGGGAGAAACCACCGGCGAGGGCCCTCCGGAGCGTTGCCTCGAGGCGATCCCGTCGCCGATCCTGGTCCCGGCGGGTCCGTTCACCATGGGGTGTGATTCCTTCGGGGAGGAGCTGCCCTGCTACAACGACGAGCAGCCGGCCCACCTCGTGACCTTGGACACCTTCCGCATCGACGCCACGGAGGTGACGGTGGGCTCTTATAGGGAGTGCGTGGCCGCTGGCGCGTGCAAGGAGCCGGCGGACGTGTCGAACGCGGACTGCAACTACCCCCACCCCCAGCGGGTTCACCGGCCGGTGAACTGCGTGACCTGGTCGGATGCCGTCGCCTTCTGCGCGTTTGCCGGGGGGAGGTTGCCCACCGAGGCGGAGTGGGAGAAGGCGGCGCGAGGGGACGACGAACGCATCTTCGCGTGGGGCAACGAGCCGCCTACCTGCGACCACGCGAACTTCAGCGGCTGCAGCCCCAGCTCGATGGCGGTGGGATGCCACCCTGCTGGCCTCAGCGCCTATGGCGCTCACGACATGGCTGGCAACGTGGCCGAGTACGTGTCCGATTGGTTCGACAACACCTGGTACTCCCGCTCACCGGCCGACAACCCGGTAGGGCCTAAGAGCGGGGAGCATCGAGGCGCCCGCGGGGGGAGCTACTACGACTTCAACCACTTCCAGCGGGCCACGTTTCGCGGCGGCCACGACCCGAGCGATACGCCGTTCGACTACATCGGCTTTCGCTGCGCTTACGAGTAATGCCTGGGGAGCGACCCCAAGACCCCCAAGTAGGCTGGGCTGGGAGTCCGGCTGCTGCTGATGCCTAGCGGCGGGCGCGGTTCAGGAGCGCTCCCTACCGCAGCCACATCGCCTGCCACTTCCGATCCGTAATCTGTCCGCCGTACCCGTCGAGATAGCCGGGGGCTCCGCCGTACTGGGTGTGCGGCACCATCTGCATGTACCAGCACCCCGTGACGTCGCCCGTATCCACGTCGCTCGTGTAGCTGTAGCCCGTGTAGCGAGCGTGTAGGCCGTTGAACCCGCCGCAGGTGGTGGGGGCAGTGCCCCCGAGGAGCGTGTAGTCCGAGCCGTTCGTGGTTTGGGTGAACGGGTCGTGGCACTGCTTCCACACGGTTGCGTGGTCACGAGCGCCGCGCCAGTTGGCCGACCGCCCCACGGTGATTCGCCACGTCGAGCACCCCTGGGTGTCTGCGAAGGCGCTCCGGATCCCGAGCCGAGAGTAGTTGTCCCCCTCGGGCGAGAGCACGTTGTGGGTCTCCCAGTTCGCGGCACTGAAGAAGAAGGAGTGGAGGGCGCCCTCAACGCGGGTCCAGCCGCCGCCGTCGGTGGTCATGTCGCAGTAGAACGGCGCCGCCCCCCCGGGCCCCGTGGGGCCGTCCACGTCGAGCCAATACACCCCGTCGCCGGCCGAGTCTCCCGAATCGAGGATGGCCTGGCAGCGCAGGCCAGGCCGAGTCGGTGTGCCAAGCGGGGCCTCGTTGACCAGCGGCACGAACGCCTCACCATCACAGACAAGGACCTGCTTCGATGCGGAGTTGAAGTAGACGTAGCCCGAGTTCGCGTCCGAGCAGGGGGCCGGGGCGGAGGCAGCCACTTCCAGGCGTAGGCCCTTGGTCCCTTTGGCGGCGAAGTCCACAGGGCCCGAGAGCGCGAGCGCTACAGCCGCCTGGACCGCGTCGATCGCCTGGGCGTCCGAGTATCCCGGCCCGTGAGCCGTGGGGTCGTTGATGTGCGTGTTCAGCGCCTGCGCGAGCGCGGCCACCTCTGCCGCCGACGCAGGGAGGACCGCCAGCGCGGTCACGGGGACGCAGCCCGTGCAGTCGAGCGACCGAGCGACCAGCGCCACCGGCGTGGCGTCGAGCCGCTGGCGTGGCAGCGGCGCCTCAGGGACCACCTGGACCTCGAGCCAGCGATGTCCACCGTGGAACGTTGACGCAGCCAGCGGGGTGAGCAGGCCCAGCTCGGCGGTGAACACCCCGTCGACCACCGAGATCGCAGGCGCGGCGGTGTGCGACTCCTCCCACAAGCGGGCGCCGCCGGTCTCCGTGTCCCAGACGCTGAACACCACGCCGTAGGTGCCGTCAGGGGCGGGGACCCCCGCGGCGTTGGTGAGGCGCCCCTGGACCGCGAACGTGTCGGCGGCGCTTGCGACGACGGGTGCGAGGAGCAGAACGGCGAGTCTCAGCATGACGTCCTCCGGGCGGCGCATGAGGCCCGATCTACCATAGGCGCCGTCGACCCGGCGAGGCGCGGGGGCGTGGGCTGGCGTGGTCGCTCGGCGGCGACCCAAGACAGCTGCGGCGGCGTCGCCGGACAGGTGCTAGGGTCCGCCGGATGATCCGTCAGGTAGCGCTCCCCATCAGCCCCCTGCTCCCGCGTATCCTCGAGGAGGCGCGGCGTGGCCCGGTGGTGGTGTCTGCCGCCACGGGATCCGGCAAATCCACGTGCGTGCCCCCTCTCCTCACGGCGCTCGGTCGGGTCCTCGTGGTCGAGCCCCGCCGGGTGGCCTGTAGAGCGCTCGCTTCCCGGGTCGCGGAGCTCCGCGGCTGCCGCCCCGGCACCGACGTGGGCTGGATCGTGCGGGACGAGCGCAAAGCCGCGGACGACGCGGCGATCACCTTCGTGACCCCCGGCGTCGCGCTCCGCATTGTCCAGTCGGGCGACCTCGAGAGCTACGGAGCCATCGTCCTCGACGAGTTCCACGAGCGGGCCTTCGAGACGGACCTGCTGCTGGCGTTGCTGCAGGAGCGAGAGAGGCGCGCCGCGCTCGTGGTGATGTCGGCCACCCTGGAGGGCGACCGCCTCGCGGGGCACCTGCGCGGTGTTCATCTCACCGGAGAGGGGCGCACCTTCCCGATCGAGCAGCGCTGGCTCCCTGGGGGCGTGACGCTCCCCACGAAGCGCGACCTCGAGGAGCGCCTCCTGGCCGCCCTCGAGGGTTGCGTCGACGATCCGGGCGACGTCCTCGTGTTCCTCCCGGGGAAGGCCGAGATCGCGCGCGCCGCCATGGCGCTAGCCAGGAGTCGGTGGGACGTCGCCACGCTCCACGGGGACATGGCTCTGAACGACCAGCGCGACGTGTTGTCTCCCCCCGCAGGCGCACGCCGCCGGCGCGTGGTGTTGGCCACGAACGTGGCGGAGACCAGCCTCACCATCCCGGGGGTGGGCGTGGTGATCGACAGCGGCCTCGTGCGCGGCATGATCTACCGCGCGGGCCGCGGTTATCTGAGCCTCCTGCCCATCGCTCGAGACGCCGCCGAGCAGCGCGCCGGGCGAGCCGGTCGAACCGGGCCGGGCGTGTGCATCCGGTTGTGGAGCCCCACGGCGGAGCTGGCGGCGGTGACGCTCCCGGAGATCCACCGGGGCTCGCTCGTCTCTCTGACGCTGTCTGCGTTGGCGTGCAGCCCGAAGGGGATGGACCTCCCGTGGCTCGATCGCCCGCGCCCCCACGCGGTCGCGGCGGCCCTGGCCGAGCTCACCGCGCTGGGCTGCGTGCGTGACGGCGTGATCACCGAGGCGGGGCTCCGCCTCTTCGCGCTCCCGCTCGACGTGGGGCTCGCTCGGCTGCTCACGCAGGGGGCCGCCACGCCTGGGCTTGGCGAGCCTACGCTCCTGCTCGCCGCGGCGCTCAGCGCGGGGCGATCGCTGTTCCTGGCCGGGGGCCGCGGCGCCCCTGCCGACGATCTCCGGGCTTCCGGGTGCGACGCCGTCTCGCTCATCGACGCCGTCCGGCTGGGCGAGGCCTCGCGACACGACCTGGACCCAAAGGCCCTGGGCGAGGCCCGAGCGGCGGCCGAGCGCTTCCGGCGGCTGGGTTTCGGCGACCCGACGTGGTCCGGTGTGGTCCCTCGGCGGCCCCTGGCCGAGCTGTTGATGCACGCGTGGCCGGGGTGCGCGCACGTGCGGCGCGACCAGAAGCGGCACCGCTTCACCTGGGCCTCGGGCGGCACCGAGATGGAGCTCGAGCCCGAGAGCGCGGTGCGCGCCGCCGAGACCGAGGCCGTGGTGGTGCTGGACTCCCGGGCGGTCGCCGCCCAGGGGTCAGGCAGCGGGTTGCTCATCACGGCCGCCATGCCGGTGCCTATCGCGTGGCTGGCGTCTGCCGGGCTTGGCGAGGACCGGTTCGGCGAGCCGCGGTTCGAAGACGGCGCGCTGCGAGTCACGGTGTCGCGCGTTTATGCGGGGCGGGTGCTGGCCACCCGCGAAGAGGGGCCCACGGGGGACGCCGCCCGGGTGGCCGTACGCGACCTGATCCTCACCAATCGGTGCTTCAAGGGGATCCTGCCGAAGCTGACGGAGGGCCACGAGCTGCTCGGTCTGGCGCTTCAGGTGGCCTATACGGATCGCAGCGCGGCGCCGGGCCAGGCGGCCCCGCCGGAGTCCCTGCCCGCGCTGCCCGAGTGGCTGCTCGACCGCCTGACGCGCCTCGGCCTCGAGTCGGGTGACGACCTCGCGCTGCTCGACGCCGCGGACCTCCTGCCGCCTCCTCCAGACGAAGAGGTGGCGAAGGTGATCCAGCGCAACTACCCGCGGACGCTGAACATCGGCGACGCGAGGTACCAGATCGAGTACCGGCTGGCAGAGCGCTCCGCTGTCCTTCACCAGGTGGGGGGCACGCGGCGGGATCCGCCGCCCTCTAGCCACCTCCCGAGCCTCCCGGGGTTACGGTTGTTTTGGGAGCTCAAGAACCGGGTGCAGCAGATCGCCGGCCGCGGCTGATCGGGCACGCGCGCAGCAACAGCGGCCGACCAGCGAGTTGAGAGCGCGGCGGGCGCTTATCCGAGGTTTGCCTCGGCGAAGCGCCAGTCGATCAGCTTGTCGAGCACCGCGTTCACGTGGTCGGCGCGGCGGTTCGGGTAGTCGAGGTAGTTAGCGTGCTCCCCGTCGTCGATGGTGAGCAGCGGCTTGAGCCCCGCCGTGAGCGGGGTGTCGGCGTTGGCGGTGGTGACGATCTGGAGCGTCTCGCCCTTCTGGACCAGCCACGCCCACCCGGACCCGAAGTGCCCGACCGCAGCGGCGGCCAGGTCCGCTCGCGCCTTGTCGAAGCCACCCAGGTCGCGGTCGAGCAGGGCTGCCAGCCGCGCCGGGGGCTTTCCCCCACCTTTCGGGTGGAGCGACCGCCAGTAGAACGCGTGGTTCCAGGCCTGCGCCGCGTTGTTGAATAGAGCGCGGCGCTCCGGCACGCCGGCCGAGGCGGTGATGAGCGCCTCGAGCGTGGCGCCTTCGAGCTCCGTGTCGCGGACGAGGTCGCCGACCTTGTCGACGTAGGCCTTGTGGTGCTTCCCGTAGTGGAACGAGAGCGTGTTGGCCGAGATCACGGGCGCGAGGGCGTCGTCGGCCCACGGGAGCTTGGGCAGCTCCACGGGCGAGGCCGCCTTCGCGGCGCGGGGGAGAGCGGAGAGGGCCACGGCGCTGGTGGCGCCTGCGAGGAACACACGACGGGAGTGGGACAAGGAGCCTCCTGAGGCGCGGGAGTATTCCGGTCGCGTCAGCGGGTCGCAAGGCGCGTCACTGCGCAGTCGGGGCCAGGGGCTCCGCTCAGAAGCCGAGGACACGCTCGCGGAGGATCATGAGCGCGTCCTCCTCCGTGGTGGCGCCGCGGACGTCACCGACCGCGAAGGCCAGCTCGTGCATGGGGTTGATCCCGTTGGCCAGGAGCATCGCGGCCCGATGCTCGGTGGGCGTCGTGTAGTCCGTGGCCCTGAAGTCGGGGCCGATCGCGCCCACCACCCCGGCCCGACTTTCGTCGATGAAGCCCCCGAGGCCCACCACCACGTAGCCCCACGGCCAATGATCGGAGCCCGTGCCCTTGGGGTTGCGGACGCTGCGCTCGGGTCGCGGGCCCCGCCCGAACTCGGTATTGAGCAAGACGAAGTGTCTGTCCAGGTCGAGCTTCCGAGGGTCGGCCTCGCCCGGCTCGTTGATCTGCGACGCGAGCTGCTTCAAGGAGTGAACGAGGTTCGTGCCCTGCCGCTCCACGTGGTCGGAGTGACTGTCGTAGCCGATTCCCTCTTCGTCGGTCCAAAGCCCCCCGTCGATCAGCTGGACGTGCCGCGCGGGCCACACGGGATCGGTGATCAGCCGCGTGGCCACGCGCATGCCGGTGCTCACCTCGTCCAGGACCGGCACGGTGATCGGGGTGCTCGGGTTGAACGAGCAGGCCTGGACGAGCTCTGCGCCGAGCACGTCCGCCGGCAGCAGCTCGCCCAGCGCGTCGACCTGCGCCAGGACGCGCCGCGCGAACGCGAAGTCCTCGAGGCCCGGGCGACGAAGCGGCGCGCCGCTCGTTCCGAGGAGCCGGGCGCCCCGGCGGCGCGTGTAGTGGTCGACCAGCGCGTCCAGCTGGACGCGGTGCCCCCCAACAGCCGCGCGCGGGAGTCGGTCGAGCAGGTCGCTGCCGGGCAGACGGACGGCCAGCGGTCGGGCGGCCGCGGCGTGGAGGCCCACCGCGCCCGCGGCGTCTGTGTTGTTGCCGGCCAGCACGTTGAACGAGCTCATCATCAGCGTGTAGGCCAGGGGCAGCGGCCTCCCCGGATCGGCCAGGAACGCGTTGAAGTGCGTGCCCAGCGCCGCGGAGCGTGGGTTGCCCCGCGCGTGTCCGGTCATCGCGAGCGGGATGCCGGCTTCGTGCGGCTCGAACGGGTGCTGCATCACCCAGACGCGCATGCGCTTCAGCAGGTCTGGGCGATCGCGAAGCGGATAGACGAACGGCCCGAGGTTGACGCGGGCCTGATTGGCGTCGAGGCCGAAGGGCTGGAGCAGCGGCCGCGGGTCCTTCACGCACCGGTCGAGCCACTGTTGCAGCGTGGGCTTCCCCTCCTTCTGGAAACACCAATAACCAGCGGGATCTCCGGTGGCTCCGTGCTCCTCCACCGCGTAGAAGCTCTCCCATGGGCCGAGGCCTCCCAGCAGGAAGACCTCGAACATCGACTCGGGGGTGGCCCCGAGCGGCAGCGCCGCAGCGCCCAGCCCGGACCGCCGTCGGGGAAGACTGGAGGCGGCGCAGCCGAACGCCGAGGCGGCGAGGCCCTGGAGCAGGCGCCGTCGGTTCACGGCACGACCAGGCGATCACCGGTGCACGAAGCGCCCGGGATCGCCGCGGCGAGGCGAGCGCACAACGCGGCCGCGTCGGCGCCGGGTGGCACGAGGCCGTCCACCGGCGCGTCGGGGGGCGCGTCCGCGCTCACGCCCTCGAGCACGAACTGCGGTGACGCGAGGAGCGCCGAGCACACCCGCCGCAGCGGGGCCTCGAGGCCCGTCGTGGGCGTGGACAGGGGCACGCCGAGCAGCGACTCCATCAGCGCGCGTTCGTCCTGGTCCTGCAACGTAGGCTCGGCGATCAGGCGGTCCTTCAGCGCCACCACGGCGTGCTCGATGGGGCGCGTGCCAGCAGCCGCGACGAGCGCATCTACGAAGTCCGGCGCGTCGCCCTCAGGGTCTTCACACGCGCCGTAGCGGAACTCCCAGGCCAGGGTCTCTTGGAAGTTCGAGCCCCTGAACCCGGTCTCCCCGTCGCGGACGAACGCCCCGAGGTCTCGCTGGAACGCGGCATCTTCGGGGAGCTGCACGCCCTCGGCCTCTTCGTCGGGGAAGAAGCTGCGCGGGGCGCTCCACTCGAGCGCTGTGGTGACGGCGGTGATCAGCACGCGCGCTGGGGCACGCCGCAGCAGCTCGCCCGCGCTGTTGTTCCGTTGCTCCGGGTCGTCGTGGTCGACCACCCAAGGGTCGAAGAGGGGCGACAGGTAGTAAGGCGTCGCGAGGCCGCAGCGGTCCGGCGTGCTCTGGTTGTAGTAGGGGTGGAGGACGATGGCCGAGAGCAGCGCTCGGAGGGAGTACCCGCTCTCCACGAACGTGCGCGAGAGGGCCGCCAGCACGTCGCGTTGGTACCGGTTGCGCGGGAGGCCGAACGGCATGGTCAACGGCGCGCCCATGACGCGCTCCCAGACGCGCTCCGACAGCCCCATGGCCAGCATCCACGCCAGGGCCTCCTCGCCGTCCACCTGGCCGCTCGCCGAGACCGTCATGACCCGCCCCCGCAGCTTCGCGAAGGCGGCGCGCAAGAGCCCCTCGAGGTCCCAGATGCTCGCTCGCGGACCCCACTCGTGGACCAGCGCCCCGCTGCCCCCGAGGAAGTCTTCGGGCACGGCATCCCGGGCCACGAACTGCCCGCAGCCGGGCTCGAGGCCCCAGGGGCTCACGCCCTCGCCGTAGAGCCAGAACTCCGGGCCGTCTTCGTCCAGCGTCATGGCGAGGACGTCCTTGATCCGGAACAAGGTTGCGATGTCCGCCGCCGCGCGACCGATGCTGGCGCCGAAGACCGCGCGCTCCACCTGGCCCGGCACCTCCCACGTGCGGTCGAGCGCGGGGTCGGGGTCTCCCGTGACCGAGAACTCCGAGTTGTGGCACGTGAGGCACTCGAGGCGCCGGTTGAGGAGGCGGCCCACGAACAGGTCGGCGTAGGCCGTTCGCCAGGCCAGCTCGTCGTTGGGATCGTCGGCGTCGATGATCTCCGAGCCCAGCTGCGTGAAGACGTGGCCGCTGAGCACGGGCGCGAGATCGTCGAGCACCAGCGCCGAGCGCACGAGGTCGGTCATGTTCCACGGGGCGTCGAAGGGCAGGCCGTCGGGCGCGTTGTCGCGGACGTGCCGCGCGAGCGCGTCGGTCTCGGCGCCCGCGAGCTGCGGGGGGCCGAAGCACTCCTCGTTGGCCCGTGAGCCCGCTCGGTTGATGAACAGCAGGTCTCGCAGCTCCTGCTCCCAGTGGGTCCGAGTGGCGTCTGCCTCGAGCAAGGCGGCGACGAGCCCAGCGCGGCCGCGCTCGGACACGACGCGGGCGAGGACGTCGACCTCGCGGACCCCCAGGACGCGGCGCCCGAAGAGGTCGAAGACCACGCGGCGCACGAAAGCGCGATCTCCGGCGTCGCAGACCACGCCCGACTCCGCCATGCCGAACGTCGGGTCGATCGGCGGGTTGACCGGCTGAGGCTGGACGGTCTCGGCGCACGCGACCAGCCACATGAGCCCAAGGAGCGGCGCGCGGCCTCTCATGCGCCCACCCCGAGGACCCGCTGGCGGAGGTAGGCCGCGGCCGAGACCTCGTCGCTGGCGCCGCGGATGTCGCCCACCGCGAACGCCGCCTCATGGAACGGCCAGATCCCCATGGCCAGGAGCATCGCGGCCCGGTGCGCCGTGGGGTCGATCGGGTTCACCGCGAGGGAGTCGGGCCCAATGGCGCCGGTGAAGCCCGAGCGGTCCTCGGAGACGAAGCTGCCGAAGCCCACCACGACGTACCCCCAGGGCCAGTGATTCGTGCCGAAGCCCTGCGGGTTGCGCACCGTCACCTCGGGCGTGGGTGTGCGACCGAACTCCGTGTTGAGCAGCACGAAGTGGCGGTCGAGCTCGAGCTTCCTCGGGTCGCCCTCGCCCGGCCGGTTGACGTTGTCGCTGAGCACCCGGGCCATGTGCATCATGTTGATCCCCTGTTGCTCGATGTGCCAGGCATGGCTGTCGTAACCCTGGCCTTCGGGATCCGGGAAGATGCCGCCCTCGATCACTTGAACGTACCGCGCCGCGTCGGTCGGGGCCGTGAGCAGGCGCGTGGCGAGGCCGATGGAGGCCGTGGTCTCGTCGAGCACCTGCCCGCGGATCTGTGACGGGGCGTACTCACTGTGGCACGCCTGCAGGAGCCCGGGCTCCAGGACGTCCGTGGGGAGCAGGCGCGCCAGCGCCTCGTGTTGCGCCAGCGCCGCGCGCGCGCTGTCGAAGTCCGAGAGCCCCGGCGCCCTGAGCCCCGAGAGGCGGCCCTCGAACCGCCGGGTGTAGTGCTGAACCAGCGCGTCCAGCGGGTCTCTGAACCCCGAGACCGTGGGGCGTGGGAGGCGCAGCGCCAGCGGCGACCCGGGCTGGATGTGGACCGCCATCGGGCGCGACACGGCGCGATGGAGGCCCACCGCGCTCGCGGCGTCGCCGTTGTTGTCTACCGCGAAGCTCGATTGGTAGACGACGTAGCTATAGGGCACGCCGCGCGGCCCGAGCGTGTCCGTGAAGTAGCGCTGCACGTGGGTTCCCAGCGCGGCCTGGCGGGGGTTCCCTCGCGGCAGCCCGGTGATCGCTAGCGGGATCGCCGCCTCGTGCGGTTCGAGGCTGTGGGCCATGACCCACACCCGCATGCGGGCCAACAGATCCGGGCGGTCGCGGAGCGCGGCGACGAACGGGCCCAGGTTGACCGCTGTGCCCAACGCGTCTTGCCGCGGGACGCCGCCCTTCATCCACGGCTCGTATGGCGCGCGGCCGGCGCCGCACTTGGCCATGAACTCGGGCAGGGTCGGCCGACCGCGCGCCTGGAAGGTGTTCCACTGGCGCGGGTCGCCGGCGTCCTTTCCGTACTCCGGGACCACGTAGAACGTCTCCCACGGCGACATGCCCCCCAGCAGGAACAGCTCGAGGACGCCGGCTGGCCGCTCGGCCTCCGAGAGGAGCAGGTGCGCCTGGTCGGGCCTCGGGACCCCGAACGGCGCGCCGAGGGCGCCGGGGCTCATCGCCTCGTCGGGCGCGCAGCCGAGCAGCGCCCCGAGGCTGGCGGCGCCACCCAGACAGCGACGGCGGTCGATCGTCATCGCGCGTCACCGCCAGGCGGGGTTGAGAGGGCGGCGCAGCCGAGCTCGGCGAGCCGGAGGCCGCCGTCGCTCGCCGTGACGTACGCCCGGCTCCCGGAGACCACCACGCGCTGCCCGGGCTCGATCAGATCGCTGGTGGACTCGAAGACCGGGGCGCTCGGGTGCGTGATGTCCACCACGTGAATCGCCGAGTGCACGTGGCTCTCGTCGCCCACCACCACGATCAGGCGGTCGCCGGCGAACGCCACGCCTCGCACCGGGCCCTTGGGCTTCACCTGGCCGAGCCGGGCTCCGGAGGCGCCGAGATCCATGAGCGCCACGCCGGACTCGAGGCCCGCGATCGCCACCCAGTCCCCCCGCACATCCAGGTCGGGACCCGCCGGCGCGTCCACGCCGTCGAGCGTCACTTGCCCCGCCTCGTCTACGACCCGCAGGCCCGCTTCACCCACGGCCACCACGCCGTCGTTCCAGGCGGCCACGGCTGTGGCGTCTCCCGGCGCCAAACCCAGGGGCGCCAGGTCCTGCAGTCGGAACCGCACGAGCCCCGTGGGCGTCGCGGCCGCGACGACGCCCCCCGAGGTCACCACCGCGCGCGCTTCTCCGGTGACCAGCGTGGTCACGAGGCGCGGCGCCTCGAAGCGCGGCACGTCCACGACCGAGACGCCCGCCTCTCCCGACGCCACGAAGACCCGGTGAGGGATCACCGCGACGTCCAGCGCCGTCCCGGGGAGGTCGACGTGCGCGATCTCGAAGGGGATCTTGGGGTCGCGCGTGTCGATCACCCGGAGCCCAGCGTGTCCGGCCGCCACGAAGACCTGCGCGGGCGATCCGGCTACGGCGAGGCCTCGCGCCGTGCCGGGCAGCTGGCTGAACGCCGCACGCGGGGCGAGGTCTTCGGCGGCGAAGAGGCGCAGCCCCGCGCCATTGGCGCCCACCACCACCACCCGCTCGTCGGCGGTGACGACCAGCCCATACCCGTCGACGTCGGCGGTCCCCACGGCGCTGGGGAGGCGCGGGTTGGACAGGTCGAACGCGAGCAGGCCGTCGTGGCCGTCGGCGATCCCGAGATAACCGCCGGGATCCGGGTCGACCTGTGGGAGCCCCGCGGACCCGTTGGCCGCGTAGAGCCGGTCGCCCACCGCAAAGACGCTGCGGGCGTGGCCGGACGTGTCCACCGTAGAGACCACCGTGGGGCTCCTCGGGTCGTCGAGCGCGAGGGTGACGATGCCGTGGGTATCGTCGGCGACCCACGCCGAGTCTCCGCGCACTACAAGGTCCCAGGCGTGTCCCGGCGTATCGACGCGGCGCAGCTCCACCGGGTTCGCCGGATCGGCCACGTCCAGCACGATCACGCCGGCATGCCCGGAGGCCTGGTACACGACGGTCGGCTCCGCTGCCACGGCGATGCGGTAGCCGGGCCGTGCGTCGCGAACCCGCCCCAGCGGCACGGGCGCCCGCGGATCCGTGAGGTCCACGACGTGGAACCCCTCCCAGTCGTCGGCCACGTAGGCGCGGTTGCCGGCGATCCACGTGTGGCGCGTGTAGCCGGGCAGATCGAGCGTGGTCGCGAGGCGCGGGGCGGCGGGGTCCTTCACGTCGATCACGAGGATACCGGCGTCTGCGGCCGTGAGATACGCGAGGTCTCCCTCGACGTGGACGCCCCGGCTGACCCCGGTCAGCAGTGTGAGCGCCGAGCGTTGGACCGGGCGCGTCGGGTCGGAGACGTCCAGGATCCGGAAACCGCCGTAGTCGTCGCCCACGTACAGGAGGTCTCCGCGAAGGAAGAGGCCCCGGATCTCGGTGGCGACGGTGCCGAGCGGCACAAGGGTGGCCGCGCAGCTCACAGGATCCGGACCGGGCGCCCAGAAGGCCTCGGCGGGGAGGGCTGCTCCGTCGCAGGTGGGATCGCAAGACGGCTCGGTGGTAGCAGCTTCGCCGCCCGCGCACCCAGCCAGCGCGAACACCAGCAGCGGTAGAGCGCGGCGCACGGCTTGGACTATACGGACCCCCGAAGAGCCGGGCAAAGCGGCGTAGGCCGAGCCTGTTCCGTGGCGCCGCTTGGTCCCCCGGACTCACGGCCCGGCCGCGCCGGGTTGGCGGCCGACCCCGGGGCATGACCTTCGACCGGACTCCCCGCTCGGCCGCCGCCCAGGGGCACTACTTCCCAGAAGCTCGCGGCCCGGGAATGGGGTACGGTCTACACCCATGGGGTTCGCGATGAGATCCGAGGCGAGAGTGACGTCCGGGCACGAGATCGGGGTTGGGGGCGCCCGGTTCCCGGTGTGTTCCACGCCGCTAGCGCCTCGGGCCGGGCGTTGCCGCTCATGGCGGCTCCTGAGCGTGTTGGGGCTCGTGCTGTTGCTGCTGCCGGAGCTGGCGTTGGCGGGCCCCAGGCCCCCACGGGCGCGGAGCGTCCGCGTCACCTCCACGCCTCCCGGCGCGGTCGTGCGCGTGGAGACGGCGGGAGTCCTCAGCGAGCCGATCGGCGCCACGCCGCTGCGGCGCGCGAAGGTCCTCCCCGGCCCGCAGACCTTCGTGTTTCGCCTGGACGGCTACGAGGAGCTCCGAGTGCCCGTCGAGGTGAAGCGGCACGGGCAGAAGGTGGAGGCGAGGCTGCTCCAGGCTGCGGTGCTCGACCTCACGGCCGCCGACGCGCACGCCGCGCACGCAGAGATCAGCGTCGACGGGGTCCCTCGCGGGGTGCTCCCGCAGCGCCTCCAGGTCACGCCCGGCCGTCACCTCATCGAGACCCAGCGGGACGGGCGAGCGGCGCGGTCGCAGTGGGTCGAGGTGGCGCGCGGGCAGGTCCTCACGGTGGCCGTGGCGGTGGGAGACGTGGACCAAGGGGGCCTCCTCGTCACGGCGGACGTGCCCGGGGCCGAGGTGCTGATCGGCGGCGTCTCACGGGGCAAGGCGCCCTTCCTCTGGGCGGACGCGCCGCCGGGACGCGTAGCGATCGAGGTTCGCGCATTGGACCGCCCGCCGTTCCGCGCAACCGGTGAGATCGCCGCCGGGAGACGGACCACCGTGGCGGCCGTGCTCTCCGGCGCGCGAGGCGGCCTCAAGGTGTCCACGGCGACCCCAGGCGCCGAGGTCTGGCTGGACGGCCGGCGCCTCGGACCTGCACCCGCGGGCAGCGACGATCTCGCGCCCGGAGAACACCTGCTCGAGGTCCTCGCCGCGGGCCACGAGCCGCTCTCGGAGACCGTGGAGGTGCCCAGCGCGCAGCGCCGCCTCCTGGTGGTTCAGCTGGCGCCCACCGAGGGTGCGGCGGTGGGCCCCGTCATCGTCGACGCGACCCCGCAAGGCGCCGAGGTGCGCGTGGACGGGCGCGACGCCGGCTCCGTGCCAGCTCTGGTGCAGGGGCTGCCCGCCGGGGAGCGCACGGTGGTCATCAGCGCGCCGGGCCACATCCCGGTCACCACCCGCTGTCGGGTGGGGCCCGGCAGAGCGTGCCGTCTCAAGGCGGCACTCGTGGCGGGGGGCGAGCGGATCGTGGTGCGCACTTCGACCGAGGGCGCCTCGCTGTACGCGAACGGCGTTCTCCTGGGGCCGCTCCCGTACGACGGCGGCATCGCGCCCGGCAGCTACGCGCTCGAGGCACGCGCCGACAACCACAGCACGTGGTCTCAACAGCTCACGGTGATGGCCGGGATGCCCGCCGGCGTCTACGACGCCTCCCTCGCCGAGCTGCGCCCCGAAGAGCGCGGGATCTTCCCTCACGCCGCCGACGCCCTCCCACCCCGGCGCATGGCGCTGGGGCTCTCGGCGGGCTGGGTCCATCACTTCGAGGCCCGCTTCGATGTGGGGATCCTGTCGTTCCTGGATGCCGGCGTCGCGCTCCGGACCTTCGGGCGCCTCACCGAGATCGAAGCGCGTGCCAAGGCTGCGCACCGCTTCACGCCGCTCCTCTCGGCGGGGGCGCAGGTCCGCACGGGCGGCGGCGTCGGTCCCGACGAGATCGACAGCGGCTTCTTCCTGGTCGAGGCGTTGGGCTCGGTGCACCTCGAGCCGCGGGTGGCGCTGACCTTGTTGCTCGCGTTCGACATCACCAGCGACGACTACCCGTTCGCCGAGACCGACTCCGACGTGCCGGCGGCCGACACGGAGCGCCAGGTGAGCACCGGGTTCCGGTTCGGCGGCAACGTCGCGGTGGCGATCACGGAGCGGTGGGGCGCGTTCGCCAGCATCGAGTGGACCCCGCTGCGTTCCGCCAGCCGCCGGATCCTCGGCGACCTCTACGGCAGCGGTGACGAAGCCTCCTATCTCTGGTTCCGCCTCGGAGCCTCGGTGGTGTTCTGATGACGCACGAGTTCACGTCGGCCGCCACGGCAGCGCGCGCCGGGCTCGCTTCTCGCGGCCTGCTCCTTCTCCTTGCGACACTCTCGCTTGCTTGCGCCGAGACCTCTGGCAGCGGCGCCATCGACGTGAGCTGGTCCATCGGTGGGAGCACCTGCAATCAAAGCGGCGTCTCGCGCATGGTCGTGCGCCTCTATCACTCCGGGGAGCAGGTGCTGGACCAGGAGGGCGTCTGCACCGAGGGAGGCCTTCGCGTCGAGGGCGTCCCGCAGGGGACCTTCGTGGTCGAGGTCACGGCGTATCGCGACGGGTCGGCCGATCCCGCGTACGTGGGCCACGTCTCGGGTGTCACCGTCCCCAAGGGTGGCGCTGTCACCGCCCCCGAGGTCGCGCTCGAAGAGGCGCCCGGAGCCCTGGACGTCTCGTGGCGCTTCGCCGATGGGCGGTTGTGTCGCTTCGCCGGCGTGTCTCGGGTGCAGGTGGGCATCTTCGACCTGGCGGGGCGCCGCGCCTCGGAGCGCAGCCTCGCGTGCGATCCCGCGCCCGAGCCTGTGAGCTCTGCAGCGCCCGGGGCGTCATACATCGAGGACGCCAAGGGGATCGTGTTCGACCGCCTGCTCCCCGGCACCTACACGCTCAACCTGTTCGCTTACGGCGCGTCGTCCGATACGCCGGTGTTCTACGGCACGTCCGAGGCGGTGGTGAACGTCTACGAGCTCACCCCCGTCGACGTCGTCCTGGCCGCCTGTCCGGAAGGGGCCAACAGCCCGTGCCTCTGAGCGCGCTCCTCGCGTTGCTCGCCCTCACGGGCGACCCCGACGGGACCTGCGTTCGCCGGTGCACGGGCGCCGACGTTCGCGCGCGCGAGGCCGGCACGCCGAGCCAGCAGCTCGCGTTGGACGCCACGGTCGTGCCAGAAGGGGAGGGCGCGGTCTTCGTGCCCAGCTTGAGTCGTCCTGAGCTCGAGCCTCAGGTGCGCGTGTATCTCGGCGGCGAGCTCGTGGCGCGAGGCCCCACCGGGCGGCGCTTCCCGCTGCCACCGGGTCGATACACGGTGCGCCTGGGCCAGGGGCCTGACGGCTGGCGGCCGGAGAAACAGCTGGCCGTCACGGCAGGGCGCACCACCACGGCGCGTGGCTTCGCGGGCGGCCTCAGGGTCACCGCCGTGACGCGCGAGGGGCGCCCCATCGAGCTCGACTACATGCTCGAGTCCGCCGATGGGCACCGCGTCTACGGGCCGGAGACCACTGCCCCCGAGGTGGACTACGCCGCGACGCGTACGTGGGTGCTTCGCCCGGGCACCTACCGAGTCGTGCCCGGCACGGATGCGTCAGCGCGGGTGGGGGCGGCGACCGTGTTCGTCCCCGCGAACGAGCGGGTCCGGCTGCGCTTCCTCACGGACGACTCGGGAACGGTGCTCGGGACCGAGCCCGGGGACTTCGAGCCCGAGGAGCGCCTCGAGGCCTGGCGGATCTCGTGGCTCATCGGTGGCAGCTTCACGTTCGGGCAGGCGCAGGACCAGATCGGCAGCTTCTCGGGCACCGCCCTTCGCCTCGACGCGCTCACGGAGCTGGACGTGAACTACGAACGCCAGGGCCACGCACTCCGGATCCTGCTGGATCTCGAGCAGTCCTGGTTCGCGTTCGACCCCAGCGTGGGCGTGGAGATCCCGTTCCAGAAGCTGGACGACCACCTGCACTTCGACCTGTCGTACGCGTACCGGGCGGTGACCGGCTTCGCCCCTTATGTCCGCGCCCTCGTGCGGACGTCGTTGCTCCCCCACGAGCTCCGCAGCGACGAAGACCTCGCCGTGACCACGCGCGACACGTCGGGTCAGTCCACCACCACGCTCCTCCCCCGGGGCGACAGCAGAGAGCTCATGCCGGCGTTCGCCCCCGCGGTGCTGCAACAGGGAGGGGGCGTGGACGTCACCCCGTGGAGCGGCCGGTTCGGCGCCGTGGGCCTCAAGGCCGGCTTCGCCGCTCGGGAGACCTTCTATCGGGGCGGTGGGCTGTGGGTCAGCGGCTCCGGCGATGGCACGGTCGAGCTGTCGACGCTGGAGGACCGCCTGGACTATGGCCCAGAGTTCGGCGCCACGATCCGCCTCCGCCCGGTCCCCTGGTTCGAGCTGCGGTCTGACCTGGACGGCTTCTTCTCGATCGAGGACATCGGCGAGCAGGACTCGGACGGCTTCGTGTTCAACTGGTCCTCGACCGTGAGCTTCCGCCTGGCCGAGTGGGCCGTGGTGGTGTACCGCGCCACGCTGCATCGGGACGACCCCAGCCTGCCGGACTACCAGTTCAGGCAGAGCGTCAACCTGAGGTTCCAGTATGCGATCCTCTGAAGCACCGGTGACTCGGGTGGGGAGCGTTGCGCTCACCCGGCCGCGCGCCTTGTGGGCGTGGGTCTCGACCCTCGCGCTCGGCGCCTTTCTCGGGTGCACCCCGCCGCAAGCCCGTCTCCAGGACGACACTGCGCAAAGCCGCGTCACGCCGGAGCTCCTCGAGCGCTGGCGCTCGGAGGTGGCGGCGTTCGAGGCGCGGAGGATCCGTGGCGTCGACGCCGGGACCTACGACCGCGTGCGCGGCTGGGTCGACCGGCTCGAGGCGGGCCACGAAGTCGAGAAAGCACCGCTCCTGGTCCTGGCGATCCAGGGCGAGCTCGAGGTGCTGCACACGGCGGAGCTGCGCTTCGGCGCGGGAGGCGCGGTCCCTGCGCAGCCCGCTGAGGAGGCCCCATGAGGCGGTGTTTGTGGGTGTGCGTCCTCGTGGGCGCGTGCGGGACGTCGCTCCCTCCAGAGCGACTCGTGAGCGTGGACGCCGAGCTCGCACGCGGCGAGGTGTCCGAGCTGGCCGAGACTCAGCCGGGGGCCATCGGAGAGGCGCGTCTCCGCCGAGACGCTGCGTGGAAGGCGTGGCGCGCCGGAGACACCGAGGGCGCCGCGCTCAACGCGTGGCTCGCCTGGCAACGGCTGCGAGTGGCCGACAACCTCGACGCGCTGAGTCGCGCAGCGGCGCTCGAAGCGGCGTCCGAGCCGGTGGCGGCGCCGGTGGAAGAGCGCGCGGCAGGGCCCGGTGAGCCCCGAGTCGACGCGCCCCCCGCCCCCGAGGCGGCACCGGCGGATGGCCCCTCGAAGCGCGTCGCCACCCGCGCGGTACAGAACGCGGAAGACGCACGACTGCGCCTCGTCGTCACCGGAGGGCAGGACGATTGGCGTTGGCCAGAGGCCGAGGCCCTCCTCCAGACCTCCCAGCGGGCCCTCGAGCGTGGCTCGTGGACGCGGGCGGAGCAGCTGGCGGACCGCGCGCTCGTCGTGTTCGAGCTCGTGCGCTTGTCCCGTGGCCCGGAAGGGAAGGCCGCAGCCCGCGAGGAGGCGGCCGCGGCGCCGGCTGGGCGTCCGCTTCCCGCGCCGAGTCGCGCCTACGTCGAGGCGACGGTCAAAGCAGCACGCGCGCGATTGAGCGCGGGCGCGGCAGGCTGCGTCCCGGACGTGGACGCGGCCGACGCGTTGCTGAAGCAGGCCGAGCAGCGCCGCCTGGCCGGCGATCCGGGGGGGGGTGACGCCCCCGTCGCGATCGCTGCGGAGCGCCTCAAGCGCTGCGATGCCTTGCTGGCGGCCCAGGTGGCGCGGCGGATCTCGCCTCTACGCGACGCCGCAACCGCCGCGGCCAAGGGCGAACGTTCGCCTGAAGCACGGACCCGGTTGACCCGCCTCATCGCCCGGGCCGACGAGCTGACGGCCGACGGCGACCTGGCCGCCGCCGAGGCCCTGCTGAACGCGGTGGTCGGGGCCGGCGCCGATCTGGGCGGTGGCTTCGGCTTCGCGGGCGCCGAGGGGCTCGATGCCCCGCCGACGAAGCCCGCGCCGGCCAAGGGGGGCGAGAAGGCCGCCCCTCCCAAGGAGGTAGGCCCCGCGAAGGCCACGGCGGCTCCAGAGGCCGCGCCTGCCAAGAGCCCCGCCAAGCCGCCGGCCAAGGAGCCGGTCGCCCTGCCGACGATCGCGCCCGTCTTGGCGCCAGTCGTCGCCCCCACGGTTGCCGCGCCAGCACCCACCACGCCTGCGGCCTCGCCCCCCGCGGCGGCCCCTGCGCCCACACCGGCGCCCGGCCCGAAGTCCCGTATCGTGTCCGAGCGGCTGGAGCCGCTCCCCGCCGAGCCCGCTCCGCCACCCGACGTTCGCCCCGACGAAGCGCCTCCGCCCGCCCCGTAGTCAGCGGCCGCAGACCGAGGCAGCCCCCAGGCGGTGCCGGTCGGTCCGTGCAGCCGGATCGCGGCTACAGTAGACTCGGGCGCATGCTCGCCCGCGACCTACTGGCCGCCTCCGTCCTTGTCGCCTGTAGCGGCGCGGGCGACGAACCGGTCCCGACGAACCCGCTCCAGTGCGTCGACGCAGGCTGTCATCGGATCGTGGTGGCAGCGGGTCCGTTCACCATGGGCTGCAACGAGGCCCTGGACGACCAGTGCGACGCCGACGAACGCCCGCCCCATGAGGTGACGCTCCCCGAGTTCCACCTCGACCGCACCGAGGTCGCGGTCGCGCAGTACCGGGCCTGCGTCAAAGCCGGGGCTTGCACCGAGCCCATCGTCTCGTGGGCCGACTGCAACTCCCGGGGTGGGCCGGAGCGCGACGCCCACCCGATGAACTGCGTCAATCGAGCCCAGGCCGCCGCGTACTGCGCGGCGGTGGGCGGCCGGCTCCCAACAGAGGCGGAGTGGGAGAAGGCGGCGCGGGGCAGCGATCTGCGGGTCTACCCGTGGGGCAACGCCCCGCCGGACTGCGACCGCACCAACTTCAGCGGCTGTCATGGCGGCACCATCCCCGTCGGGAGCCTGCCGGCGGGGGCCAGCGCCTATGGCGCCCTCGACATGGCGGGCAACGTGCTCGAGTGGGTCTCCGACTGGCACGGCGCCGACTACTACGCCGTGAGCCCAGCCGCTTCGCCCCCCGGGCCCGAGACCGGCGAGTACTACGTGGCCCGCGGCGGCAGCTATGCCGGGTTTCCGCGCTACGTCCGCTGCTCGATCCGCGATCCCTACCTCGCGGACGACGTCCCCGACACGCTGGTGGGCATCCGCTGCGCGTATGACGCTCAGGGGGCCGCGAGCCCAGTCGGCGCGAACAAACCTGAAGCATCGGCGCCGGCCCCCAGATGACGGCTCGCCGACCCGGTGGCCGCATCACGCAGCGCGTCTGGTGCGCCGTCGCGGCCGCCCTCTTCGGGGCTGCCTGCGCCTCACCGGAGCCCGAGCCGGCGCCACAGAGCTGCACCGCGTTGTGCGGCGCTGGGACCCTCGCCCCAGTCCAGGCCGTCCGCCAAGGCGACGACGGGCTGCTCGCCCTGCCCGCGGTGCTCGATCTCGCCGTGGACCCCGCGACCGGCACCGCGTGGGTGCTCACGGGGGAGACGATCGTCCCCATTCGCCGCGATGGGCCCACGGCGTCCATCGACACCGAGCAAATCATCGCGCTGTCGAGCCCCGCGACGGCGCTGGTGTGGACCGGCGGCAGGTTGTGGGCCTCCGACGCCTCGGGCGTGGGCCCCGTGGGCGGCGGCAGCGCGTCGCCGGTCCCTGGGCGCGTTCACGCCCTGGGCCTCCGCGACGGCAAGGTCTGGGGGGCCACGGGCGGCGTGGTGTTTCACGAGACCGACGGCGCCGAGAGCACGGGGCTCGCAGAGATCACCGACCTCTCCACCGACGCCGCCCTGGCCGTGTCGCGTCCCGAGGGGGCGCTGGCTTACCGCGCCCCCCACACGAAGCTCTGGGGCCGCGTCGACGCCTCCACCCCCGGCTTCGAGGCTCTCGCGCACGCCGAGGCCGTGGACCGAGAGTCCGCGCTGATCGTGGTTGGCGCGCGTGGGCTCCATCGTCTCCGGTGGCGCGATGGCGAGGCCCCCGAGCCGCTGGGTGAGGTGGCGCTCCCCGCACCTCACGGGATCGAGCGCGGTTGGGCCGACGAGTCGCCCGCCACCGTCCACGACGTCGCGGTGCGCGAGGGCGCCGTCTACGCCACCACGCTCTTCGGCGGCTACCTGATGCGGTGGGACCGGTCGGGCACGGAGCTGCTCTCGCCCGTGGTGCTGCCGGTGCAGCCCCTCGTGAGCAACGACGATTACGACGAGGATAGCTTCGGGATCGGCATGGGCGTCGACCCCACCAAGTCCACCCGGCAGGCGCGCCTCGTGGTGGACGGCGAGGGCGTCTGGCTCATGTCGTCGCTCTGGCGCAGCGTGCTCCACAGCGACGGCGGCGCCGTGCAGCAGGGGCAAGGCGGCGTGCTGTCGCTGGCCGGCGCCTACACCGCCGTTGTCTCCCCCGACGGGCGGCATGTGTACACGGGCGCTTGGAACGTCCCCGATCCGGCCGGCTGGACCGTGACCCCCGAGGGCCTCGAGCCCAGCGCCAGCCCAGACGCGCCGGTCCGGCCCCTCGACTACGGCACGCCCGATGTGGCCGTGGCGCCTGACGGGGCGCAGCTCTACGCGATCGACGATGAGTTCAACCGCGTTCACGTCTACGACCGCGACGAAGCCTCGGGGGCGCTCACGTGGCGCAACTCAGTGGGCGATGAGCTGCCGCTCGAGCTGCTGGTCGGGGTCTCGGTCGCCAGCGACGGACGCTTCGTCTACGCCTGTGACTTCGACGCGGACACGCTGGTCGCGTTTCCGCGTGGGGCCGATGGCGGGCTCGGCTCGGCGGAGGTGTTCGTGGACGGCGTCGCCGGAGTCGACGGCCTGTACGGGGCCGAGGACGCCGTTCCGTCTCCCGACGGTCGGCACGTCTACGTGGTCTCGTACCGCGACGCGGCCGTTGCGCGCTTCACCGTCGCCGCCACCGCGCTCACCTTCGACGCCGCGTACCGGCCGGCGGACCGCCCAGAGCTATTGCATGGCATCGAGGCCGGCGCGTTCACGCCCGACGGCGGGCGCCTGGTCGTGGTCAGCCCGGTCACGGATCGCGTGATCGTCCTGAGCCGCGCGCCGTCGGGTGAGCTGAGCGTCGCATTCGACGCCCTCATCACAGACCTGCTGCCCGGCCCACCGCTCTCTGATCGCCCGGCCAACCCGGGGCGGATCGCGATTGGGCCGCGAGGCGACACGGCGGTGGTCACGCTGCGAATGTGGGACGCGGTTGCCGTCCTGCGCCTCTCGCCGGGAGGGTCGCTCACGGCCTCGCACCTCTGGGACGGCGGACCGGCTGCGCGCTGGCCGAATGGCGTCGCGCTCTCGCCGGATGGCGCTTCGGCGTTCGTTACGAGCGCCCTTGGAGACTCTTTGCACGTCTTTCGCGTGCTCGATCGCGCGCCTGGGGTCGTCGACGGGTGTGGAGGTTCGTGCCCATGACACCGCGATCGGGGTCCGCTTCCATCGACGCGGCAGACGCTATCCGGCAGGGGACCCTCGCACACATGAAGACGCAACCACGGTTCGGTCTGGTCGCCCTGCTCCTCGCCGCCCTCGCAGCCGTGCCGGCGCGCTCCTACGTCCTCGAGGTGATCGAAGGCACCGACATCCCCCGCCGCTGGGCGAAGCGCAGCGTCGCGCTGTGTCTGGACGCCGGAGCGCTCCCGGCCGGCATCGACGGCGCAGACTTCAGGAGCGCCATAGAAGCGAGCGCCGCGGCGTGGTCCGCCCTGGACTGCGACGGAGTCCCCACCCCCTTCGAGTTCGTGGTGCTCGACGCCGCGACCGCGGATCCCGCTAGCTGCGTTCACCGGATCTCCTGGGTCCACGACAAGGCCGCGTGGCCCTACGGCGACTACTCGATCGCCAACACGAACGTCACCGCTGACCCCGCCACCGGGGAGATCCTCGACGCCGACCTGGAGCTCAACGCCGCGCACCACCGCTGGGTCCTGGACGCGCCCGACTCGACTACCTACGACCTGCAGAACGCCGTGACCCACGAGATCGGGCACGTCCTCGGGCTTGACCACACGCCCGTCGGCGAGGCCACGATGAACGAGAGCGTCTCGCTCGGCGACGTGGCCGACCGAAGCCTCCATGAGGACGACATCGCCGGGTACTGCGCGCTGCATGGACCCAACGCGGTCCCCTGGCCCAAGGTCGACGCCCCTGATGGGGACGACGTCGGAGTGTCCACTTCTCCTGGGAGCTGTTCGCCGGCCCCGACCCCGCAGCGGTTCGTCCCTGTAGCGCTCCTGCTCCTCGCGGCGCTCTTCTTGCGCCAGCGGAGGGCTCCGACCCGCTCTACTTCGCTTGTTCCACGAGGCGCCTCAGCACCTCGATCACCCGGTCCGGGGCGTGGTTTCGCGCCAGATACGCGAAGGTCCCGTCCGGGGCGATGATCACGTGCAGGGGGAACGGCGGGTCGATCGCGTCTTCACCGACCTTCTGCCAGAGCACATTCGTGACGGTCTCTCCGCCTTCGGGAACCACGTAGCACCCCGGGGTCTCCTCCGAGGCGAAGGCCGGGTTGTCCATGATCACCGGCACGGACAGCCCGCTGTCCGCGAGATAGTCCTCGACGGTCTCGCGGTCCTCCTGCCAGTTCACGCCGTAGATCCCGACCTCTCCGTTCGGGAACGCCCCCTTCACCGCCGACATGAGGTCTGGAACCTCCAGACCGCAGACGGGTCACCACGAGGTGAACACCGCCATGAGGATCGGGCGGTTCTTCTCCGGCTCGGCGTACGTGTCCACACACCGAGCCTCCAGCTCGCAGGAGCCTCCCGTGCACCAGTTGATCGCCGGCACAGAGATACGAGGCGCTGGGTCTCCTACGTTGTACTGGCCCTGCACCGAGTGGATCTGCACGGTCCGCCGGGCGGGGAAGGGATCGCTGGTGACCAGCGCGATCTCCTCGGGGACGGCTTGGTCCAGGCCGAGCAGGGTCCCTTTGAGCTCCCCCGTGTGCCCCGGTCCCAGCACCAGCCCACCCTCCGGCGCCAGCACCGTGTCGGAGGTCTCGAGCATCACCCACGTCTGGGTGGCCCCGCCGTTCGCGACGCGAATGGAGATGCTCGCCTCCGGGCTCCCCGGGCCGCTCTTTACGCTGATGCGCGAGTCCTGCACCAGGAGGCGCGGTGCCGCCGCGCCCCGGCGCACCTGCCCCACGAAGATCCGATCGAGGTCGTTCGCGAAGAAGCTGCCGTCCGGCTGGAGCTGGGCGAAGGCCATCGCGATCGGCGCGCCAAAGGTGGGTAGATCGTCCTCGTTCAGCGGCCCGGGACCCATGGCGGCCCGCTCGGCCTCCAGGATCACCGACCCGAAGTCCGAGAGGTCACACGCGTCCAGGAGCCGCAGCACGCCGCGTTGGCTCGCGTCGTACAGGCGGATGTTGTCCCAGTCCGCCACGAGCAGGTGGCCCGCCGCATACGAGAGGTCCGTCGCGGCGCCCGGGGTGTCGACGCTCCCGTCCGGCGCTGCCACGGGCTGGGCGGGGTCTGACGCGTCGAACAGCTCCACACCCGCCGCCCCGTTCGCCACGGCCACGTGCTTCTCCGGCAGCACGGCCAGGGTCTTGGAGGCGCCGCTGGTGGCGCCCCAGCCCAGCGGCACCGGAAGCGCGGGGTCGGACACGTCGATCGTGAACAGGCGGCCGTCGGCCGGCTCATGGAGGTGCGCGTAGTGCGCCGTCCCGTCGGGGCCCTCGGTGAGCACGCCAGTCGTGTAAGCCGACGGATCCGACAGGTAGAGGGTGCTGCCGTCCTTCGCGAGGTTCCACGCGCTCCGGAGCTCGGGCACCTCGAGGTCGGCCAGGGCGGTGAGGGAGCCTGAGGTCTCCACGCGGAAGATCGCGAGCCGATTCGGCTTCTTGGCCGCGTAGAGCACATCGCCGTCGGCCAGGACGCCCTCGAACCCGTTGGCGTCGAGCTCCAGATCCATGAGCTCCGGCGCGTCGAAGCGCGCGGTGCACGGGTTGCAGAGCGGCGTGGTGACGTCGGGGATCCGCCAGGTCGCGAGGCCCCCGAGCTTCTTGTCGGTGCCGCGATGCGCGGTGACCCCGATGGGCGATGCGTGCCGGACGAGCGCGAAGTTCTCGCAGTACGCCAGCTCGGCGTGCACGTCGGCGAACAGCGTCTCGGTCCGCGGCGTGACGCCGTCCTCGGAGTCGCCCTCGACGCGCGGCGGGGTGACGCCGGCAGCCGCAAAGTCGCCGAGCCACACGATCCCGATGTGGTCGCTGTGGCAGCCCACCGTGGCGTTCCCGAGGCGCACCAGCTGGCGTGGGTGCAGCATGGTGCGGACGGTGTCGTCCGGCGCTGTGCCCGTGGGGTGCCCGGCCGAGACCTGGGCGAACGCTTGAACGACCAGCGCGTGCCCGTCGGCCTTCGGGTGGCACGCGCCGCCGTCAAGGACCTCGCCCGCGGGACACGCGGGGTGGGTGGACGCGATCACCGAGCCCCACGCGGCCAATACCACCTCACCCTCGGTGCAGGCCTGGACGGCCAGCGCTTGCAGTCCCCAGTTGGACGCGAGCGCCACCTCCACCTCGGCCACGCGCTCGTTGCCCTCGCCGCGCCAAACCCCGAACTCCGCCCCACCGGCGTCCGGTCGGATCAGGCAGAGCGGGACGTCGGGCGTCCCGGCCGGAAAACGCGCGGTGACCCGGACCGTGGCGCCGGGGAGCGCGACCTCGGGGCTCACCGTGATGCTCCCCAGGATCACGCCCGGCAGCGGCGAGGCCGGCGGCGGGGCGGGGGCCTCCTCTTGCTCGGCGCACGCGGCGAGCGCGGCGATCCAGGTGAGTGCGAAGCGGCGCATCGCGCGTAGTCTCTGGACGCGCCCCCCAATTGGCAAGCGTGACGCCGGGCCTAGAGCGCGCAAGCCCAGCCACCGGGCTCCGCTCCACCATCGACGGCCTGCCGTGGCGTTTGCGTGATGAGCGTGTGGTCGGACGCGGGGTTCAGTCCGCCGACGCTCAGACCCGCTGGTGGTGACCGTCACTTCCCGGCGGGTGATCCCCAGTCGGAGAGGCAGCGGGCCAGGTAGTCGAAGTGCTCCTGCTCGTGATGGGTGAGCTCCAGCGTCCGCTTTCCGTCCAGGGCCACACTGACGTCCGCCATCCGCGCCGACTGGCCCGCGTCGGCAGGCACCGGCACCTTCACGCAGGCGCTTCCACGGAGCTGCGCGAGCGTGCGGATGTCGACCCCCGGGGCCGGGAACCCGAGCGCACAGACATGCAGCGCCGCGTCCGGGCGGCTCAGGAAACGCACGTCGAAGAGCCCGTCGGGGGCCGTGACCGCTAGCGCGCTGGGGTTGGACTCCGCGTCCGGGTTGTCCAGGATCGGGAAGTCCGCCAGCGCGACCAGGAACGCGCCCCCCGCGGACCCCTCGAGCGTGACGCGTCCGCTCACCCGCCGCTCTTGAGAGCCCGGCCACGCGGCTGCCGGGACCAGGCCGTGAAAGCCGATGAGCTCCAGCGGCTGCTCGAGCTCGGAGAGGATCAACGCGAGGCCGCTGGCGCCAGCCGCCGGGAGCTCCACGCAGCCCGCGGCGTGGACGTACGCGAAGCCCTGGTAGTCCTCGGTGCGGATCGCGCAGAGCTTCAACGGCCGGGGCGCGGCGCGCACGTTGACCTCGAACGTTGCCCCTCGCGTGAACACGCTCTCGAACAGCTGCACGCGCGACGCCTGGTGCCAGCCCGTGACCGCCACGTCGGTCGCCACGACGGTGGTGACGCCGGTCTTCCCGGTGCGTACGTCGGGCGCCAGCTGAACGCTGCCGGCGTACCGTTGTAGCGCGCTCCCCGAAGCAGAGCCCGCCTGCCGCACGCAGACCGAGCGCGAGCGGGGGCCCATGGTCCGCGGTCGGCCGTCCGGATCGGGAACCCCGGGCTCCACGCCGAACTCAGGGTTCGACTTGGGCCCTGCATTGGCGGGCGGCGGGGCGGCTTCCGGGCTTCGAGAGCAGCCCGCCATCACGCCCAGAACGATCACGGCGGCCAGTCCTGCGGTTCTCGTCACGCGCCCTCTCCGGGTCATTGGTTTCACCATTGCTGATCCAGCGTGAGCCGGAGCGGCTTGTCGGCTTGGAACGGGCCCGTCGCCACGCCGTAGCGGTCCCCGTACTGGGGGACATGGTCGGAGCAATACGGCTCGCTGAACAGGACCAGGCCGTCCGCCAGGAACGGCTTCGGGACCTTCAACACGCCCTCGCGCTGGCCCTTCCAGGCGGCGTCGTGGCCGCCCGCGAGCACCAGCGTCTCCACCCGGCTCGCGTCCACGCCCGTGAGGAAGAGGAAGAGGCCGCAGGTCGTCCGCTCTCCGTTCAGGTCCACGGTGTACGGGATCTCCTGCACGTCGATGACCTCGGGTGGGTAGTTGGTGGCGATGAAGCGCGCCTCGCCGTCTTCCACCGCTCCCCCGTAGGTGAGCACGCGGACCTCGGAGGAGGTCAACGGTCGCTTCTTCGTGGTGAGGCCGATGGAGCGCATCGGCGGGTTCCACGGGTGGAGATACAGCGTGAAGTCTCGCGGCTCGCTCGCTTCGCCCTCGGGGAGCACGTCCACCCGGTAGTGACCCTGCTCGCTCGCTACGTGCATCCGCAGGCGCTCGGCGCGGAAGGTGAGGGCCACCGTGTGGAGGCCCAGGCTCGCGCGGAGCGGTGTGCCCGGCGCGCGCGCCGGCGCTCCCTCGAGCACGAAGTCGTATTGCATGGGCGACGGCGGCGAATACCCCGACAGGATGGCCACGCGCCCGCTGGGATAGACGCGGAGGCCGTCCCGTACGGTCTCGGGCTCGGGCCGGAGCAGGTGCGCGAAGGCGTCTGCCGTGAAGCCCGCGAACTCCGACCGCCACACCGGCGCGAAGGGCAGGAGTGCCACGCCGGTGAGCCAGTTGCCCACGGCCTCTGTGCCCCGGTCGGCGGGGGGTGGACTGGGCCAGTCCGCGGCCACCAGCGTGCGGGTGTCCACCGGCCACTCCGAGCCGCGAAAGGCGCGCGCCCCCGCGACGATGGCGATCAGCGCCACCAGGGCGATCGCCCAGGAGCGGCGAGTGGCGGCCAGATATGCGCCCCAGCCCGCGGTGGTGGGCCACAACGCGTCCAGGCCCACGGCCAGGATCACGCCGAACGGCACGAAGCCGGGGGCCGCATAGGTCAGCTGCTCCCAGTCGAGGGTCTCGAGCACGCCGATCGCCAGCGAGTGGGGCAGCGCGAAGACGAGTAAGGCCACGAGGTTGCGCCGCTGGGCGAGGAGGCGCCCAAGACCCAAGACCCCGAGCGCACCGGCGCTCTGACCCCAGGCGACCAGGGCCCACAGCGGGAGCCAGATCCACGTGGGGAACGGGTTCCACGCCGTGCGCAGGAGCTCATCGGCCACCGGCCAGTTGAGGGCGCGGAACTCGAACGTGTGCCCAAAGAGCGTGTTCTCCACGATCCGGCTGGCGAACTCGGAGTGCACCTTGGGGTGGGTGAACGCCTTGCCCAGCATGATCTTGTTCACGTAGAGCCAGGGCAGGAGCGCCAGCACCGCGAGCGGCGCGCCCACCGCGAAGCGTCGAAGCCGGTCCCGGAGCGGATCGGAGTGCCAGAGCACCGCCAAGGCGACGGCGGGCCAGAAGAGGCTCGAGGTGTAGCGCACCCCCACGAGGTGCCCGCAGGTGATCCCCATCAGCGCCACCCAGCCGAGCCCGCCGCTCAGGGACGTTCGAGCGCCTCCTGGGAGGACCTGCCCGCGGAGCGCCCCCCAACACAGGAACGCCACCAGGGTCACCGCGAAGTTGTTCTCGTTGATGAAGTACATGCAGAACGTGCGCATGCCGTAGACGAACAAAGCACTGGCCACGATCGCGGGCGCCCACCGGACGCCCAGCTCACGCGCCGCCAGCGCCACGAAGAGGCCGGCGGCGACGGACGCGAAGACCGCGGTGGTGAACCACCCGGCCGTGCCGAGCGCGGCCACGGCTGGCGCGAGGATCGGCGCGTTCCCGAGGCGCTGCTCGAAGAAGAGCGGGGCCAGCCCGTTGAACTCCGTTGTGGGGTGGCTCACCAGGTAGTTCATGGTCCCCTGGGACAGCCCGTCGTAGAGCGGGATCGCGGCGCTCGAGTCGTTGCCGATCGTGTGCATCACGATGACGTAGAGGCAGTGATGCACCGTGGAGAACACGTCGCCCCCGTCGAGCGAGCGGATCCCGAAGGCCAGGAAGAGGCCGCAGAGCACCGCGCAGCCGCCGATCGCGGCCAGGCCGCGGAGGTCGAAGTCGCTTGGCGCTTCGCGGCCCAGGGCCAACAGGCCGACAAGGTTCACCGCCGTCGCGGCCACCCCGACGACCTGGGCGTCCATCGGAATTCCGGCGCCCACCGTGACGAGGAAGACCGCCAGGGGGAACGTGGAGAAGCCGCACAACATCGCGAGCCCGAGGCGCTCGATCCCGCGCGCATCCGGGACAAAGAGACGGCTCACGAAGTGGCCGGGGAGGTACTGGAGCCAGGTCCAGGCCAACGCCGCGTAGAGGACACCGAGGAAGGTCATGCGCGTGCATCCTGTGCGACGGCGCCCATCCGGGCAATTTCACCGGAGCGCGGGAGCGCGGAGGTGAACCGGCTTGGGGGGCGCTGCTGCCCCGGCCCCAGCGGGAACTTCGGCCCGCCCGCCAAGGGCCCTCGGGGGCGCCCCAAGCGGGGAGCTCGTCCGGGCGGCGCGGATCAGAGTCTCACGCCGCCTTGCGTCGCAGGTCCTTAGTCGCCTCCGCCGCTACCCTCCGCAGGTGCCGCCGGAGCACGCCGGGGAACGGGAACATGAAGAGGTAGTCTGGGCCGGTGAAGCGGCTCACGATGTGCTCGAGGTAGGCGTCCTCGACGTGGCCGTCCAGCTCCACCACGGCGCGGACCGACTCGTCGTATGCCCGCAGCTCCCAGTAGGCGCGGAGGGTGACCACGGCGGGCAACAGCAGCGCGTAGCTCAGCTGAAACACGCCGGGGAAGCGGCGCATGTCGTGGAGGTGGACCGCCTCGTGGCGTAGCAGCAGGTAGAGCGCGCGGGGCGACTGGGCCGCTCGCCAGGCCCGCGACGGCAGCCAGACCGTGCGGCCGAGCACCGTGGTGTAGTCGCTGAGGTAGCGGGGATTCCAGAGCCTCACCAGCGCCCCGAGGGTGCGCTGGACGCTCGACTCGTCCTTGTAGGCGATTCGAAATCCACGGAGCTCGTCGCTGAGGCGGGCGACCAGGCTCGCCACGTCGGCCTCGGTGACGGGGCGGCTCACCCGGGCTCGGCGCGAGGCGCTTCCCCCGCGCCCGGGGCGATGCTGAGGAGCCGGGGATCCTGGGGCCCGTCGACGCACTCGACCTCCACACCGTGCGCCAGGAGGTAGGACACGCCGTTCTCACCGGCGTAACCGCCGCCGACCACGATCACCTTCGCCACGCCCGCGTGATGCAGGAGCTTCGCGCACATGACGCAGGGCTCCCCCGTGACGATGAGCCACGCGCCTTGCGTGCGCACCCCGGACGCCGCCGAGTTGCAGACCACGTTCATCTCGGCGTGGTGGCATCCCACCTCCATGCGCGTCCCGCTCTGGATGCCGAGGGTGTCGCGCAGACAGACCTCTCCACCACAGAGTCTCCCGCCGCCCCGAGGCCCGCCGTTGTAGCCGTCCATGAGCACCACGTTGCGCTGCGGATCCAGCAGCAGGGCTCCGAACGTACGCCGCGGGCAGTTCGACGCTTTGGCGAGGGCGAGGCACTGCTCGATGCGAATGCGGACGTGTTTCTCTTTCATGGGGCGGACCCTAGCGCATCCAGCGGGCCCGTGCCCAGCCCGTCTGGGGGTCGCCCCCCAGGCACTCCCCGCGGCCGGACTCCCAGCCCGGCCGCCCCGGGGGTCTGGGGGTCGCCCCCCAGGTACGAGAACTGTAGAGTGGGCGGATGCGACGCCTCACCCTCCTCGTCCTGCTCCTCGCTTGTGGATCAGAGTCCACGGGCACGCTCAGCGACAATGTGCTCACCGGAGACACCGTCTCCGGCGGAACCGTGGACGTGGGGGACGACGACCCGGACAGCGGGTCGCCGCCTGCCCCCGACGTCGCGTTCGAGACGCCCGGAGCCGCAGCGCCCACGTTCTGCACCGAGAACGCCGACTGCGCCTCGGGGCACTGCGTGGAGAACGAGTGCGCCGATCCCTGCGTGGACTCGTGCCCCGCCGACTACGCCTGCAAGGGCATCGCCAGCGCCGGCGCGGACGTCGCGTTCGTCTGCGTCCCCCGCTTCCCGAAGCTCTGCCGCCCTTGCGCCACCGACGCGGACTGCCGCGGCCAGGTGGAGGTGGGCCTCGACCGCTGCGTCTCGTTCGGTCCAGAGGGGAGCTTCTGCGGCGGCGACTGCTCGGCCTCTGAGTGCCCCGAGGGCTACACCTGCGGAGAAGACAAGCAGTGCTCCCCGGACTCCGGCGTGTGCGCCTGCCGGCCGCAGTGGGTCGCCGAGAAGGCCAGCACCCCGTGCACCGCGTCGAATGAGCTGGGCACCTGCGCTGGGCAGCGTCTCTGCACCCCTGCCGGTCTCTCGGCGTGCGACGCGCCCGCCGCCACACCGGAGCAGTGCGACAACGAAGACGACGACTGCAATGGCCTCGTGGACGACGCCATCGCGCCCGCGCCGTGCGAGTTCACGAACGCCCTGGGTACCTGCCCCGGCGACCGTGCGTGCGTTGACGGCAGCCTGATCTGCTCCGCGCCGCCTCCCGCCGCGGACGTGTGTGACGGCCTCGACAACGACTGCGACGGCACCACGGACGCGGGCTTCCCCGACTCCGACAGCGACGGTCAGGCCGACTGTCTCGAGACGGACGCGGACGGTGACGGCATCCCGAACGCCGACGACGTGTGCCCGCTGGTGCCGGACCCGGCGCAGGCCGACTTCGACGCCGATGCCGCGGGCGACGCCTGCGACAAAGACGACGACGGCGACACCTGGCTCGACGCGCAAGACTGCGCGCCGCTCGACGCCACCGTTTACCCGGGGGCTACCGAGAGCTGCGACGGCGCCGACCAGAGCTGCGAGGGCCTCGTGGACGAGGGCTTCGCGGACCTCGACGGCGACGGTGCGGCGGACTGCATCGACCCCGACGCCGACGGCGACACGATCGACGACGTCGTGGACAACTGCCCGGTCACCTCCAACCCCGGGCAGGGCGACAGCGACGGCGACGGGATCGGCGACGTCTGTGAGGAAGACCTCGATGGCGACCTCGATCCGGACGTGACCGACTGCCAGAAGGCCGACCCCACGATCCACCACGGCGCCGAAGAGCAGTGCAACGATCTGGACGACAACTGCAACGGCATCGCGGACGAGGGTTTCCCCGATCCGGACCAGGACGGCCTGGCGAGCTGTCTCGACCCCGACGACGACGACGACGGCGTGCTGGACGCGGACGACAAGTGTCCGGTCACCCCCAACCCGGGCCAGGCGGATCTGGACGGCGACGGGAAGGGCGACGTGTGCGACGACGACGACGACGGCGACGCCTCGTCAGACGCAGCCGACTGCGCCCCCATGGACCCGGCGGTTCACCCCGGCGGGGTCGAGGTGTGCAATGACAAAGACGACGACTGCGACCAAGCGGTGGACGAAGAGAACGCCGACGGGTGCACCACGTTCTTCCTGAACGAGGACGGGGACGGCTTCGGCAACGCCGCGGTGTCGCGTTGCCTCTGCGACGGCGTTCCCCCGTTCACGGCGCCAACGTCCGGGGACTGCGACGACAAGAACGCCCAGGTGTTCCCCAACGCCACCGAGACCTGCAACGGCAAAGACGACGACTGTGACACGCTCATTGACGGGCTCGGCGCCTTCGGGTGCACCACGGGCTATTCGGATGGCGACAACGATGGGTTCGGCGCGGGCCCGTCGGTCTGCGCCTGCCCCGGCACGCCTGGGCTGGCTCCGCTGGCCGGCGACTGCGACGACACCTCGCCGGCCGTGAAACCGGGCCAACTCGAGCAGTGCAACGGCGCTGACGACGACTGCGACCAGCTCGTGGACGAAGAGGGCGCCCTCGGCTGCCAGGGCTACTACGTCGACAAAGACACTGACGGCGCCGGGACCGGGCAGAGCAAGTGTCTGTGCGCCGCCGCCGGCCTCTACACCGCGCCCGACAGCGGGGACTGCGACGACAACGACGCCGCGCGGGCCCCGGGGCTGCCGGAGGTTTGTGACGGCAAAGACAACGGCTGCAACGGCCAGATCGACGAGGAGGTGAAGTCCACGTTCTACCTCGACAACGACGGCGACGGCTTCGGGGCGGCCTACAACACCAAGGAGGCGTGCGCGACGCCTCCGAACTACACGGAGGCCGGCGGCGACTGCAACGACTTCAACCCGAAGATCGCTCCGGACCGCGCCGAGGCCTGCAACCTCATCGACGACGACTGCGACGGGCAGAGCGACGAAGGTCTGCCGCTCGTGACCGTCTACGTCGATCTCGACGGCGACGGGTACGGCGCGAAGAACACCGCGGGCGCCAAGAGCTGCTTGTTCGACGACGACGGCAACGGGACCCCCGAGGCGCCGCCGAAGGGTTACGCCCTGGCTGCCTCCGACTGCAACGACTCGGCCTCCACGGTCTACCCGGCGGCTCCGGAGCTCTGCGACGGCCAGCTCAACAACTGCAACGGCAAAGTGGCCGACTTCCACTGTCCCACGGTGTGCCCCGGCTCTTGGCCCGTGGCCATCAGCGCCACCGTGGGTTTCCCAGCGATCGCACAGCTGGACGGCACGAACAACTACGAGGTGGTGGTCCAGGGCACGGGGCCGCTCCAGGTCCTGGACGCGGAGGGGACGCAGCTGTGGTCCACGAGCGCCTCGATCAGCTACTCGTACCCCACGCTCGCGGACGTGAACCTCGACGGCACCCTCGACGTCGTGGCCTTCGAGAACAACCTCATCCGAGTGTTCAACGGAAACGGCGGTGGCCTCCTCGAGACCCACTCCGGCACCAACGTACGCGTCACGGGGGCGCGCCAGGGGATCACCTTCGACCTCGACGACGACGGTCACCTCGACCTCGTGGGTGCTACCAACGACTTCCTCACGATCGTGCTGCGCAACGGCACCGGCGGCGCGAAGGTCATCCACAAGGTGCCGCCGCCCGCGGGCGCCACGTTCCCGGCCGACGTTCCCCTGGTGGCTGATCTCGACGGGGACGGCATCGCCGAGGTGATCGTGGGCACCGGGTACTACACCTGCAACGACCCGGGGCAGCCCGCGTGCAAGGGGATGGTCTTGGTGGTGGATCCGGTGACTGGCACGCCGAAGTTCGACCCGACCACGAGCTTCGTGGTGCCCAACCCGTCCATCAGCTACGCCGGCGGACCCTGGCCAATGTTCGTCGACGTGGACAACGACGGGGATGAGGACGTGTTTCACTCATTCGGCACCGATGGCCCCGCGGTGTCGCTCGCTTGGACCACCGCGGGCCAGCCGGTCACCCCGGCCATCTCGGGCTCAGCCCCTCACCTCGCCCCCATCAAGAAGGACGGGAAGCTGGCGAGCGATCGCGCGCTCGCGGTGGTCGGCGGGGCTGTGGTGGACCTGGACGAGGACGGCGTGTTCGAGGTGGTCCAGGGCGGCTCCGGGCTCAACATCCTGCGAGCTGGTGTGGTGATGGATGGTTATCCCGTGGCCACCAACGCCGAGGCGCCCGTGGTCGGCGACATCAACCGAGATGGGCGCCTCGACATCCTCTTCGTTGGCTCGTCGTCGGCCGAGCTCCACTGCTACTCCCTGGGACAGGGCACGGCCAAGGCGAACCGCATCCTCACGAACGGACACATCGACGGGATCGGCGGCATGAACCTGCGCACGGGCTCGTTCGACCCCTTCGAGCCGAACGACCGGCGGGCTGTGCCGTTCGTGGCCGGCCCCGGCGCCACCGCGGCGCAGTCTCGCGCCGTGCGCATTCGCGGCTTCGCGGATCAGTACAACTCGAGCTCGGGAGTCCTCCGGCAGCTGCGCGCCACCCTCGGGAGCCGCGGAGACCGCGACTTCTACCGTGCCACCGGCACGCGGATCCGCGTGGATCTCTCGGAGCTCTTCGGCGACTCCGTCGACTACGACCTTCGGCTCCACGTGTTCAACAACGGCGGCGCCACCTACCTCGCCACCTTCGACGACCTGGGCACCGGGAGCACGGCGTCGCTGGACTGCGACTGGACCAACCCGTGCCCCAGCCTCCCTTCGGGCTCGAAGGAGTGGATCATCGAGGTGGTAGGCAAGAACCCGTCGACGGACTTCGGCCCCTGGCCCTACCAGATCTCGGTGTACGGCGCGCTGTAGCGGGAGCGCATCACGCCGCGACCGTGGTATCGTCGATACTGAGTCCGTGAGCTGGCGCACCTCGCGCCCGCGATCGGCGAGGACCCAGCTGTGCCACTCGCGCCGTCAACCGACTCCGTACTTCGGGCCTTCGAGAACTGGGTCACGCTGCCGAGTCGGGCGATGACTGTGTGCCGGCGGTCCACCAGCCCACTAAGCATTCTCCTGCGACGATGAACGGTCCTACGAGCGTGGCTAGGCTCACCCTGGGTGAGCCATGACGTAGCCCTTGCCACCGAGGGGCGGGGCGCCGTTTTGGAGTCCGCTTACGGATTAGCGCCGCTCGCACCGGTCGTGGCATCATCTCGGTCCACACGGAGGTGAACATTGCGGGCCGAAGGAAACGAAGCGTACAACTCCCGGGTGTTGCGGCTCGCCATCACTGTCGCGGCCACGCTAACGCTGACGGCCTGCGAACCGGCGGGCAGCACCTCGACAGCGGCCGAGCATTGTGGGCCACAGGATGCCGCTGAGCCACTAGCAAGGGTGGACGCGGCTGGCGGGAGTGACCTCCCCAACTCCGGCCCGGCCGATGTCACCACGGGGGACGACGCCGAATCGCCCGAGTGCGCGCCTGTTGTCCCGCTGTGCGAGGAAGGGACGGTCGAGAACACCGATCAGACGGGCTGCCGCCTCGCCCCCGACGCTTGTGCCCCGTGCACACAGTGTCCGGTGTGTGATGTCTGCGACGAGTGCGACGTGTGTCCGCCACTCGTGTGCGGCGACGGGACCGTGCCGAACGGGAGCGAGAATGGGTGCTTACTCGCTTCGGACGCCTGCCCAGAGTGTCCGCAGCCAGCTCCGGTTTGTGGCGCTGGCACGAAGCTGTCCGCGGACGGGGCCGGCTGCGAGCTGGACCTCAGCTCCGAGGCGGTGCAGGCCGCGCTGGCCCAGGCAGAGGAGTCTGGACACGCCGCGGGCTACGCCGCGGGCTACGCCGAGGGCCAGGCCGCGGGCTACGCCGAGGGCCAGGCCGCGGGCTACGCCGAGGGCCACTCCGCGGGCTACGCCGAGGGCCAGGCCGCGGGCTACGCCGAGGGCCACGCAAAGGGCTACGTGACCGGGCTCGCCGAGGCTCCCAGCTGCGGCTGCCAGGGTGCAGAGGACTGCTCCGACGGCGATCCGTGTACGACCGACGTTTGCGACGGCTCGTGCACGAACGACCCGATCCCGGGGTGCTGCGTCGCGGACGACGAGTGTCCGCCGGGCCAGTCCTGCGTGGGCGGGCAGTGCGAGAGCGACAGCTGTGACGTCTTCGATCGGGTGACCTGGGTGCCAGACACCGACAAGCTCAACGCCGGCTCTCAGTTCTCGAACGTGCTGCACGCGGTGCTGGACGCCGGCGGAAGTCCGTGGCTGCTCTACGCCGAGCAAGAGGCGGTCACCTTCCAGACGGGGAGCTTCGTCACTCGCCGCGAGGGCGGCTCGTTCAGCACGCTCCCCGAGGTCAAGGCCAATGCCGCGAAAGGGTACGGGCTCGGGCTGGTCGTCCGCCCGGACGGCCCCGTGGTGGCGCTGGACCAGGGAAGTCCTGGCGCTCGGACTCTCTCTCTCGTGCGGTGGGATGGGGGCTCTTGGGTCAGCCTCGGAGCTGCGCTGGGCCCGACGGTCGCTCGGGCGTCGGTCGACATGCCCAGCTCCGGGGAGATCGTGGCTACCTGGCGCAGCATCGAGGGCGGCGTCGTTTACGGACGCGCCGGGCGATGGACCGGAGGCGCCTGGAGTGCGATCTCCACGCCGATCGCGGGTGCGACCCCGAGCTCGTTGGCTGGACCGATACCCGTCCTCTGGAAGGGTCAGCTCCACGCGGTCTTCCGGGACGGGCTCGCCGGCCGGGTCGTGCGTTGGGACGACCCCGTCTGGACGGAGGTCACCCCGGATCTCGGGGCGCTGCCTGACGGCGAGTTCAGCGAGTACTACGTGGCTGCCGACGGAGAGCGGCTCTTCATCCTCTACTGGGAGACCACGACGGCCGTCCCTGTGCCCTCTCCCCGCGTCGCCATGCTCGAGGGCACCACGGTGACCCAGCTCGGCGGTGGCTTGACCGCGCCTCCGCCGCCCACCGGTTTCGGCTCCGAGCATGGAGACATCATCGTCATCGACGGGGCCCCGGTAGTGAGCTGGTGGCAGTTCGGGATCGGGAAGTCGGCCAGCGAGGCGTGGCCGAACCACCTCTTTGTGGCGCGTGTGGATCCGGATGGCTGGAAGCTGCTCGGGAGCGCGCTCAACGACCAGCCGACTCTCGGCACCTTCGACTCGCAGCTCGTAGGTAACTGCGACCAGCTCTGGGGCTTTCACAGCGAGTTTCAGGCGGACGGCGTTCGCAACCTAGAAGCCAAACGCTTCGAGTGAGCGCCCTGTCGCGGGAGCTTGCACCCCAGCCCTTCAGATTTGAGTGGCGGCAGCGCGCTCGCAAGGAGTAGCTTCGCCGCCATGTACAACACCCTTTTCAATCAGATGAAGAAGCAGCTCCGACAACTCGACACCTGGCTCGTGGCTGCTGCAGCACACGCCACGGAGCGAGGGTTCGACGCGGACCTCTACCTCGGCTTTCGGCTGGCTCCAGACCAGTTCGCGTTCGCTCGTCAGGTGCAGATCGCCTGCGACACAGCGAAGCTGGCGGCCTCGCGCCTCACCGGCAAGGACGCGCCCAAGCACGAGGACAACGAAAAGTCCCTCGCTGACCTGCGCGGTCGCATCACCTCGGTGCTCGAGTACCTCGACTCGATCACGGAGGCCGACCTTGCCGGCGCCGCGTCCCGTGTCGTGTCGCAGCCGCGATGGGAAGGCAAGACCATGACGGGGGCGAATTACTTCGTCGAGCACGCCGTCCCGAACTTCTATTTCCACCTCACCACCACCTACGCCATCCTGCGCCACACCGGCGTCAAGATCGGCAAACGCGACTACCTCGGCCCCCTGAGCTTTCAAGGCTAGTCGGATCGTCCAGTGGGGCCGATCCCATGTGACGTGCCCACCGCATGAGCGACTCCGCCGCGAGCGGGGTCCCTTCAACCTCCGAATCACCACCGCTCCATTCGAGTCCTCGCTCAGGGAGTCTCGCTCACGGATTCTTCGATCGAAGAATCCTCGTTGGAAGAACCCTCGGCCCAAGTGTCCCCGGCCCTGACGTGACCTGGCGTGGGACCGACACGCCGTTCAAGAGCCCGACGCGATGGTAGATAACTCCGTTCCCTGTCCGCAATGTCGTGCTGTGGCCCTGTCCGCGCGCCGAGTGGACTACCATCATGGCAACCCTGTCACGCCGGCAGCCGATGTCGAAATCTCGGTTCACTATGTGTGCGGGGCGTGCGATGCGGGCTTCGTCGCGCCCTGCTATGTCAGCGATCTACGAGACGCCCAGTTGCTGGTGGTGGACCCACGACCTCGGATACCCGCCGTTTCCCCCGTGGGTTCGCCTCCAGTCCGGCCGCGGGCCGGTGCGCGGCCCGTGTCCGCCCGGTTACCAGCCGCTCGGGACTGCGCGCTACGTTACGACGGGTCGGAGGATTGCGGCCTCATCGGGCGAGCGCGGCGGGCGCTGTCCGTGCGGCTCGGCGCGGCCCGATCGGACCCACGGCTGCTGCCGGCTGCCATCAGTGATCTGGACTACATCTACGCGTATCTGCAGCAAAATGACTCATTCAGTCGCAGTCTCGAGTTCGTGGTCACGCCCACGACGCGCGAGCGGTCGTTTGTCGTGTGGTTGAAAGCGTTTCGGCCGGAGCTCGTGACGGGAAACCTGTCGTGGATCACGCGGGGACGGCGGCGCCACACCACGCTGTAAACCGGGGGGCATCGACCCCGGGTCGGCGGACCCCACGGTTGAACCGAAGTGGGCCCGTCGGGGCCGCGGTCGTTCTGTCACCCGCCGGTACCCGACCCGCATCGCGTTGCGCTATTCCCGAGCCACGAATCCCCGGCGACACCCTCGGCAAGCGTCTGCTCCGCGGTTGGGCTCCCGCAGGGAGGTACGGATTCGAGTCCCAGACGGCTGCCTCAATAGAGTGGTACGGACGTTGCGTGTCACGCGGCGCGCCATCTGAAGGGTCGGAGTGGCGCCATGGCCGCTGCCCCCCAGGTGAGGACCTCGATGCCGCCCACGATTCTGAAGCCCGACGAGCGCCACCGTCAGTCCACTCCAGCGTCCGGCCAAGGCACATCGACACCACAACCGCCCTCGAGCACGCCGCTGCACAGCCGGCTCCGGGGGCTTGGACTGGCAGAACAGCAACAACTGCTGAGGCCGAGCGCGAGCACTGTAAGTCAGGGGAACAGCCCAGCCCCGAAGGACGGCCGCGCCCCTGCCGGGGCGTCTAACGAATCGATGCTGGACCGCCTCAGAGGCGCGCAACAGACCGTGGTCGACACTGCCCAGGGCGCGGCGCGCCTCGGGGGCCACGTGGTGAATAGCGTGCAGGGCAAGGGCAGCGCCGACATGCGCCGAGAGGGCACGCTGACCGACCCGAACGGCGGTGCCCCGGTGCCTCTCGAGCGCGCGATGGCCGAGGCAAAGACCCAGGGCAAGACCTTCGGCGAGTGGCTGATGGGCCGTTACGCCTTCAAGCCGAGCAACCCCACCGAGGCCGATCGCACCCTGCGCATCTTCTCGCCGGGCCTCAACACGCCCGAGCCCGTGGCGTCGAAGCGCACCGCCTACTACGCCGACAAGCTCAACCAGCCGATGCTGCACCTCCACAACGGCACCAACATGGACGCGTCGGTGCCGAGCTCCGAGAACATCGACTACGCCACCTCCATGGCCACGCGGAATACGGACCGGAGGACGCCGCTCATCGACGGAATGGTCACGCTGCTCAAGAGCGCGCTCTCGGGGGCAGAGCCGCAGGATGTGCACGCCATCCTCTACAGCGACTCCACGATCGCCGGCAGCAAGGCCATCGCGATCGTGCGCCAGCAGATGATCAAGGCCCGCGTGGGCAAAGGCGAGGGGAAGGCCGCGGCCGAGAAGGCGGTGGACGCCCTGCTCCGCAAGCACCTTTTCGTGGAGCTTCATGGCAACGTGGTCGCCGACTTGCCAAAGGGCCCGCGCTACGTCGCCTGGGCCGACCGCGAAGACGACCTTACCCACAAGAAGCTGCCGGGCGGCGGCGAGCTCGGTCTGAGTGGCACCAACCGCGATAAGGACGCCGACGTGCTCTACATGGACTATGACGGCCCCTTCGGCGGGGCCGACGCCCACAACCTGCAGGCGACCGGCGTTCACGCCGTCCGGCAGACCTGGTGGGCCAACGGGGTGCGCGACTCCGAGGGGCTCTTCGAGAAGGCAAAGAGCGGGGCCAACGTGAAGCCTGCCGCGAACATCAAGGGAGACAAAGGCAAGCTCTGGAACCCGCGCAACGACCCCGCCTGGCGGCCACCGGCGGGGGGTAAGTAGCGAAGGCGCGGCCCGCGGCCCCACGCCCGCCTTCGCGCGCGGCGTTGCGGCGCGTTGAGAACGTTACGCAACCTCGCTAGACGGGCGCCTACTCCACCACGACCGTGTCGGAGCCGCTGCGGCCGAACGTTTCAGGCATGTAAGCCCTGCGTCATCAGGCTCCCGACGTAGTCCGCCTCCTTGTAGACGCGCTGCACCTGGGCCTTGATGGACGCCACGTCGGCGCTGGCGAGCGCGCCGTTGCTGGTCGCTTTGTAGAACTGGACGGTGACGGACACCTTCCGCTTGGTGGCGCGCTGCAACACCGGTACCGTGCCCGGAGTGGACGAGACAGCGACCGACCTCGAGAGTTATCGACTGGGCTGGCGTGCCCGCCAAGCCGCCGAACGAGCTGCCGAGTCACAAGCGGCGCGCGACCTCGCGCCCAAGCTGTCGGCAGCGGCTCGGCTCCTTCGCTCCGAGTTCGGAGCGACGACCGTAGGCGTCTTCGGCTCCTTCCTCACCGGCATGCTGAGGCCCGACAGTGACGTGGACCTCTTCGTCGACCGCATCGCCGAGGGGCGTTACTTCGAGGCTGTCGTCGCGCTCGAAGCGATGCTCGGCCGCTCGGTCGATCTCGTGGAACTCCGGGGCGCGCAGCAGGGCGTTAGCCAACCCGGCCTCCGCCTTCACCTTGAACAAGAGGGCCAGATCCTCCCTTGAACGACCGAGGTGCCATCGTCCGGCTCCGTCGTGAGCTCTCGGCAGACCTCGACGCGGCAGCCCAGCTCGTCGCGGCCCTGTCTGGCTTCGAGGAACGATTGCGGGGGCTTACGGATCCGGTCCCGCTCGGCTACGTCGCCGTCACTCTCCACCAGATCTACACGGCGCTTGAGACCGGCTTTGAGCGGATCGCGCGGCAGTTCGAAGGGAGCCTTCCGGGTGGCTCCGACTCGCACCGCGCCCTCCTCCGAGATATGGCGCTCGACCTGCCGACGGTGCGTCCGGCCGTCCTGCGGCCGGGGACCTCGAGCGCACTCATCCCCATACTGAAGTTCCGGCACTTCGTCCGCCACGCGTACGCCGTCGGCTTCGATGCCGGTCGCCTCTCCGAAGTGCTGCTGCGACTGCAATCAGTGTGGGGCGACGTCCGCGCGGATTTGCAGGTGTTCGACCGCTTCCTGGAAGCGCTCGCCGAGCCGCCTTGAAGCTTGCCTCGCCCTCGGCCTAAGGCGCTGTACCTGCGGCCGGCTCACGCGTGCCCCCGACGGCCCAGGCGGCAGAGGCCGCCCATTCACCGAATGGGTGGCCTCGAAGGCGCTTTTTCGCACCCCATGACGGGACGGAGACGGCCGCGATCAGCCCGCGGTCCCAGGTCCCGCGAGCCAGGCCCGGATCCGAGGCTCCATGAAGTCGATGAACGCGCGCACCCGCGGATTGTTGCGCAGCTCCGGCAGCGTCAGGAGCCAGAGATCCCGTCGTGCGTAGGGCTCGAGGGGGCCGACTCGGACGAGCGCGGGGTCGGCCTCGCCGTGGAGGCAAGCGCGGAACAGTACGCCGAGCGGATAGGCGCTCCGATCGAATTCCGCTCTGGTTACCTGGCATCGGTGGGTCTCCGGCTGGCCGCGAGGGGGCCGGTCGACGGCCCCCGGCCAGGGCGAGGGGCGGCCGACGGGCCGGTCCGGGGACCTGGAGAAGGGC
>SXGT01133149.1_pt1 | contig 68315 bp, 59 predicted proteins | sample 3176221 | NCBI WGS metagenome assembly SXGT01 (sample SAMN11356862, study PRJNA531348) | freshwater metagenome | isolation source: freshwater sample F1-120 | place: China: Fuxian Lake, Yuxi | collected 2017-12-25
ATCCCGTCTTCCGGATTCGCATCGGCAACATTTTCTATCCGACGACGGGCGGCAACTATGGGCCGTACACCACGGGTGGGGCTACTCCCTCGCGGATCTTCGTCTACGGCCGCGGCGGAAACGACACCATTACGATGTACAACACCCGTCTCAATGCCGCCTTCTTCGGCGAGTTGGGGGACGACATCCTCACCGGTGGATATGGGAACGACCTGATCGTGGGTGGCGCGGGGAACGACCGGCTCAACGGAGCGGCGGTCGGCGGGAATGACGAGATCTGGGGGGATGACTTTAACCCGGCCACGGATGACCCGGCTGTCGCTTCCCAGACCGGCACGGGCAACGACCAGATCAACACCTACGGCGGCAACGACACGACGTACGGCCAAGGTGGCAACGACATCATCAACACGGGTGCCGGCGCGGACTACATCAACGGCGGCCCCGGCGGCGACCAGCTCGACGGCCAGTCCGGCGACGACCGCATCTACGGCGGCAGCGGAGTGGATGTCGCCAGCGGCAGCGAAGGGAACGACATTGTCGCCGGCAACGCCGGCAACGACGCTCTCTACGGACGGTCGGGCAACGACGTCCTCATCGGTGGTGGCGGCCAGGACATTGTCAACGGCGAGGATGGCTCGGATGCGGTGGTCGGCGACGAATCGAATGGTGCCGGCAGCAACAGCCTGGCCAGGGGAGACGCGGCCGACCTGGCCCTGGCGGCTCTGATGGCCCTGTGGGGCCCGACACCGACGCTCGCCAGCCTCGGTGGCTTTGGCTCCGCCGGTGACGACGACTTTGTCGACACCCTCTGGGGCGGTGCCGCAGCCGACGCATTCTTCAACACCGCAGCCGATGTGGCTGCGGACAAAGACGCAGCAGGTTATGGGCCGGATTTGTAATCGATGTCGGGGTCTAGCGGCTTGATAAACGACTGGACGTTCATTCGCGATGGAAAGATGCACGGTAATTACGCGAAACGGCCGCTCCTCGAATCCTAGTCCGAGAAAGTGGCAGCGAAGATGAGGTCGATCTTGGCGCAGCCGTGACCTTGGGCGCATTCCGTCATTGCTCCGAGCTGAAATGCTGCTATATTAAAGAAGTAGCTACATTGTAGGCACTGGAGCCTGTCAACCATGAGAACCCGTATTGTCCGCATTGGCAACTCGCGGGGCGTCCGCATCCCCAAACTCCTTCTCGAGCAATCCGGCTTGGAAGGGGAAGTCGAGATGAACGCTGACAATGGCTCCCTGCTTATTCGGCCCGTCACGAAGCCTCGCGCGGGATGGGCCGCGGCGTTTCGGGAGATGGCCGCCCAAGGGGACGACGCGCTGCTGGACGAGCTGCCAGCGGCACTTTCTTCCTGGGATAAGGACGAATGGGAATGGTCGTAAGCCGCTTTGACGTTTGTCTTGTCAATCTCGATCCGACCATCGGCAGTGAAATCCAGAAGACCCGCCCCTGCCTGGTCATTTCGCCCAACGAGATGAACCGCGCCATCCGAACGGTCATCGTCGCGCCGATGACCACCAAAGGGCCAGACTACCCGAGTCGCGTCACTTGCCGATTTCAAGGCCGAGACGGCCAGATTGTGCTCGACCAAATCCGGACAGTGGACCGCGTACGGCTCGTGAAGAAGCTGGGGCGATTGGATAGGAAGTCCGCCACCAAGGTGCTCCTGAGGTTGAAAGAAATGTTTTCGCCGTAGCCTATTTGGACATGTATTATGGACTCGAGTACTCGCGTCGTTCAAGAGTTTTTGGTCGCGATGAAACCGATACAAGAGGCATTCAATGAATTCGTTCGCGAGCTTTACAGGCGACCCGAAGTCAAACTTGTTCACGTGTATCATCCTCTGCTTTACCCAGATTCAGATTTTGGGGTTTCGGCAGACTTACACAACGGTGCTGGCCTTGATTTCTGGATCGAGTTGGAGACCAGCGGCGCTACCTGGGCGATGATCTATTCCGTCCAGCGACGCGACCCGAATGAAGATGGTACTCATTGCGAAGCACACTTTCCGCCTCAGAAGATCGAGTTGGCAATGGATTTACCCCGGGCAGTCCTCGCGGCGGTTCAAGTTCTGCGGCAAAGAGGCGCGGATGACACACTTTTCCGGTAGAAATGGAATTCCTGCGAGACGCTCTTGCTAATTTCTCCGGAGCATCTCCATCACTTCCTTCCACTCTCTCGTATTCGCCACCTGCTCCTTCGTCAACCCTCCCCGTCGGGCCTGTAAGATGCCGTAGCGGAGCACGTTAAGGCCGTCGGTGCTGTGGGCGTCGGTGTTGATGACGATGGGGATGCCGCGGTCACGGGCGGCAGCGAGGTGGATGTCGTTCAGGTCGAGGCGGGCTGGGTTGGCGTTGAGCTCCAGGAATTTGCCGTACTTCTGGGCGGCGGCGAAGACGGCTTCCATGTCGACTTCGTAGGGCTCGCGGCGATTGAGGAGCCGGCCGGTGGGATGGGCGATGCAGTCGACGTGCGGATTGGCGAGTGCCCCGACGATGCGGGCCGTGATTTGCTCTCGCGGCTGTTTCTGGCCGTAGTGGACGCTGGCGACGACCCAGTCCGCTTGGGCTAGGCACTCGTCCGATAAATCCATGTCGCCGTTTTCCAGGATGTCGCACTCGATCCCCTTGAGGATGATGAACCCCTTCTTGCCGTGCTTCTTGTTGATCTTGTCGATCTCGGCCCACTGCGCGAGGAGCCGGGCTTCGTCCAGGCCGCTGGCCATGCTGACCCGCTTGGAGTGGTCGGTGATGGCGATATACGACAGTCCCCGGTCCCGGGCGGCTTCGGCCATTTCTTCGATGGAGGCTGTGCCGTCGGTGGCGTGCGTGTGCATGTGCAGGTCGCCGACAATATCCCTCTCCTCGATGAGCTTGGGGAGCTTGCCCTTGGCGGCCCATTCGAATTCCTGGCGGGCCTCGCGGATTTCTGGCGGGAAGACCGGCATGTCGAGCGTGGCGTACACGTCGGCTTCCGTCTTGCCGGCGATATAGGTTTCCTTCTCGCCGTGGATTTTGTAGACGCCGTATTCGTTGATTTTGAGCCCTTTGGCCTTGGCCATGCCCCGCAGGATGACGTTGTGCTCCTTGGAGCCGGTGAAGTATTGCCAGGCCGCGCCGAAGGACTCGGCGGGAACGACCCGCAAATCAATCTGAAAGCCGGCGTCGGTCCGGATGGACATTTTGGTGTCGCCTCGGGCAATGGTCTCGGCCCGGCCGGGGAACTCGGCAAAGCGGTCCATCACCGCGTTCACATCGTCCGAGACGACGAGCACATCGAGGTCGCCGATAGTTTCCTTGCCGCGGCGGTAGCTGCCGCCGAATTCGAGTTTTTCGACTTTCTTGCAGGAGGCCATGTGCTGCCGAAGCTCATTCGCAATCTGATCCGCGGTGGACCAGTAGAGCCGCTCGTTGGCTTGCGACGCGATGCCAATTCCCTGCATGATGAGCTGCTCGGTCTTCACGCCAAAGCCCTTGAGCTGGTGCACCTTCCCCTCGGCACAGGCGGCTTTTAATTCGTCGAGCGATTTGATCCGCAGCTCCTTGAACAGCAGAGCTGCTTTTTTCGGCCCCACGCCGGGGATGCGAAGCAGCGCGGGAAGGCTGGGAGGAATCTGTGCCTTCAGCTCGTTGAGCATCGGCAGCTCGCCGGTTTCGACGAGCGTGATGATTTTTCCCGCCAAATCCTCGCCAATCCCGTCGATCTTCATCAGCTCCTCTTTCCCTTCGGCGGCCAGAACGGAGAGGGATTCGGGATAATCCCGGATCGTCCGGGCGCTATTGCGATAGGCCCGGACACGGAAGGGATTCGCCGACTGGAAATCGAGCAGGTCGGCAATCAGGTCGAAGGTGTCGGCAATGGAGGAGTTGAGCATGGGGGTGGGTTTGTAGGGTGCATGAGTTCCACGAAATGCACGCGGGAACGATGTCGATCATCGGTTGGCGAACCCCTTATCGCCACATCGTTCACGCGTGCATGGCGCTTCGCTTATGCACCCTACTTTAGGCTCCAATTACGATTGCTTCCCCGCATCGGCGAGCCCCCGAACGATGCAGTCGGCGGCGGCGGCCGCGTCTACTTCCAGGGCGACTTCGATATTACCGCGAGGCCGGGCGCTTTCCCGCCGGTCAAAGACGGTGACGCCGGTCGTTAACTCGCCGCTGGTTTCCACGTCTCCCGCCAGGTCGTGCGTGCCAAACAGCTCCGGGTGCAAGGCTGCCACCAGGGCCACCGCGTCATGAATGTGGATGCTTTCCAGGCCCAGCTCACGGCGGTAGGCGCGGAACAAGAATGGCACGACTTTTCGCAGAAGCTTGCCGGCCCGCGTGAACTCGCTGGGAAGCTGCTCCAAGAGGCCGAGAGAAAACGTGGCCTGACCGGTGACGTCGAGCGGAACCAGGGTTTTGCTCGTCGGGGAGCGGAAGACTTCACGGGCGCTCTGAGGATCGCAGAAAATATTGAACTCCGCGCTCGGCGTGATGTTGCCGATGCAGTTGACCGCCCCTCCCATGATGATCAGACGGCCCATCTGGGCCGCAATGGCGGGGTCGCGCGACAGGGCGCGGGCGATATTCGTGAGCGGGCCGAGGCACAGAATCGTGACTTCGCCGGGTGCGGCCCGGACTTCGTCGCAGATCAGCTTTTCGGACGGATGCTGCCGGGCAAGCTGCGAGACTTGCAGGCCGGCATTGCCGAGGCCGTCATCCCCGTGGATGTGCCGGGCGTTGACGCTTGGGGCCTGATCGGAAGCAGTCGCCGCTCCCACGCGCGGATAGCGTGGGGGATCAAGCTGCTCAATGATTGCCTGCACATTGAGCGTGGCCCGCTCCGCAGGCACATTCCCCGCCACGGCTGTCACCGCCACCACCTCCAGCCGCGGATCGAACAGGGCCATGGCGAGGGCGACAGCGTCGTCGATGCCGGGATCGCAGTCGATAATTAGCTTGCGGGGCATGGGGGTATTTTAGCGGCTCCGAGAACGGAGCGGAATGAGAAGGGAATGACGAATGACGAATTCCAAATGACGAATTGAAGAGGGATTTCATTCGCCATTCGTCATTCGGAATTCGTCATTCCGCTATAATAGACGGCAAGTACCTGAGCACTACTGTCCCCAGGGTATCCCCATGCCGGTGCAGATGCAGTTATCGCGGATCATCATCAGCGAGATCTCGGATCAGCAGTTCATCTGTCTCCGGGAGGTGGAAGGAACTCGCGAATTCTCGATTGTGATCGGCCATTTTGAGGCCAGCAGCATCAGCGCGGGGGTCAAGCGGGTCGTCTCTCCCCGGCCGCGGACCCATGAGCTTTTGGTCGCCACGGTGGAGCAGCTCGGAGGGCAACTGGATAGCGTCGAGGTGAGCGAACTCAAGGACCACATCTATTTCGCCAAGCTGCGGATCAAGACAGAAGGGGAGATCATCGAGGTCGATGCCCGTCCCTCGGATGCGATTGCCATTGCTGTCGCTTGCGACCCCGCTTTGCCCATTTATGTGTCGGAGGATGTTCTGGAAGAGACGTCCGATGGGGCTTGACGCGGGCTGTTTCGAGCCCACCCAAAGCCACCTTCCCGCCCTTGACAGCGCCGGCCAAACCGATAGGCTTATGGATTCCCTAAATTCCGCCCAGGAGCCGGGTTTGGAAGGGATTGGTCAGTCGATTTCCAACTAGAAAACAAGTATGCCCACGATTAATCAGCTCGTACGAAAGCCTCGGCGGCAGAAGCGGGTCTTCAGCAAGTCGCCCGTGTTGGAGAAGTGCCCCTTCAAGCAAGGGGTCTGCATGATCGTCCGGACCATGACTCCCAAGAAGCCGAACTCGGCCCTGCGGACGATCGCCCGCGTGCGGCTTTCCAACGGCCGCGAAGTGACGGTCTATATTCCTGGCGAGGGGCACAACCTGCAGGAACACTCGATCGTGCTGGTCCGCGGCGGCCGTATCCGCGACCTGCCGGGTGTGCGGTATCACGTGGTTCGCGGATCACGCGATACGCTCGGCGTGAATGGCCGCAAGCAGGCCCGCAGCAAGTATGGAGCGAAGAGCGGGTAGTGGAAATGCAGATTGTGGATTGCAGATTGCAAAATAGAAACGTTTCCTAGTCTTTGATTTCAAATACACGTATGGGCAAGATTACCGCTAGTGCAACGCAGCTCAAGCCGGATGGACGGTACAAGTCCATTCTGGCCTCCAAGTTCATCAACTGCCTGATGTATGACGGCAAGAAGAGCGTCGCGCAGAAGGTCTTTTACGACGCGCTCGACATCATCAAGGAGAAGTTGGCGGACAAGGATCCGATTGAGGTCTTTCACTCCGCCGTGGAAAACGTCAAGCCACACATTGAAGTCCGCAGCCGCCGGGTCGGTGGTGCCGCGTACCAGGTGCCGATGCAGGTGAATCGCAACCGTCAGCAGTCGCTGGCCATCCGCTGGTTGCTGGGAGCCGTGCGGGAAAAGAAGGGGCGGGCCATGCATCAGAAGCTGGCCGACGAGTTCCTCGCCGCCTACAATCGTGAAGGAGCCGCGGTCACCAAGCGCGAAAACGTCCACCGCATGGCGGACGCCAACAAGGCCTTTGCCCACTTTGCCTGGTAAGTATGTACAACTTGCAGCCGCGGTGAGCAAACCTCTCCGCGGCTTTTTCATGCGCTGTGTCGTCCCCCAATCTTTCGCCACTCGTCATTCGAATTTCGTTAATCCCCCATGTCCCGCAAGCTCGAAACCATCCGCAACATCGGAGTCATTGCCCACATCGACGCGGGCAAGACGACGGTGACCGAGCGCATGCTCTACTACAGCGGGGCGACGCACCGGGTCGGCGAGGTGGACAAAGGGACGACCACCACCGACAGCGACGAAGAAGAGCAGCAGCGGGGAATCACCATCTACGCCGCTTGCGTGACGTTTGAGTGGAAAGACGTCATCGTCAATCTGCTCGATACTCCGGGCCACGTCGATTTCACGGCCGAGGTGGAACGCTGCCTGCGAGTGCTCGACGGCGCGGTGGTCGTCTTCAGTGCCCGCGAAGGGGTGGAAGCCCAGAGCGAAACCGTCTGGCGGCAGGCGGACCGCTATAAAGTCCCGCGGGTGGCGTTCATCAACAAGCTCGACCGCGAAGGGGCCGACTTCTACTCGGTCGTCGAGGAAATGAAGTCGCGGCTGGGGGCGCATCCGCTGCCGATTCAGATTCCGGTGGGGCAAGGACCGCCGCACATGCCCACGCCCTTCCGCGGGGTCATCGATCTCATCACCATGAAGATGCTGACCTTCGGCCCGGACAAGGACAGCAAGCTGGTCGAGGAGCAGGAAATCCCCGAGGACATGCAGGACGACGCCCAGCACTGGCGAATGGAAATGCTGGAGCGGCTCTATAACTTCTCCAACGAGATGATGGAGCTGGCCCTCGCCGAGAAGCCAATCCCGGAAGCACTCATCCACAAGGTGCTCCGCGAAACCACGCTCCACATGCAGGTCCAGCCGGTGATGTGCGGCAGCGCGCTACATGGCATGGGAGTTCAGCCGGTGCTCGACGGGGTGATGCGCTATCTCCCCAGCCCCGCCGACATGCCGCCGGTCGAAGGTGAGGAAGTCGCGAGCGACAAAAAAAGGAAGTCCGCCGAGCCCAAAAAACTCACCCGCCAGCCGAGCCCCGACGAGCCGTTCTGCGGCCTGGTCTTCAAGGTGCTGCCGGCGAAGACGGGAGACATCCACTGGGTCCGCGTTTATTCCGGCACGCTCAAGTCGAACTCGCGAGTGCTGAATCCCGGCAAGGACCTCAAGGAAAACGTCGCCCAACTTTGGCACATCCATGCCACCAAGAAAGAAGAGCAGGTCGATCAGGCCGGTTGCGGAGATATTGTCGGCATCATCGGCCTGCGGCAGTCGATCACCGGCGACACCATCTGCGACACGCGCGAGCCGATCCTGCTGGAGACGATTAAGTTTCCGGAGACCGTTATTTCCATGGCCATCGAGCCGGAGAACAGCACCGAGCGCAAGAAGCTCAATGACACGCTTGACATGCTGAAGCGGCAGGACCCCACGCTGCACGTCGTCAGTGGCGAAACCGGTCAGACCCTGATCAGCGGCATGGGGGAACTGCACCTGGAGGTGATGAAGAACCGCCTGCTCCGCGACTTCAACCTGAACGTCAAGTTCCACAAGCCCCAGGTCAGCTACCGCGAGTCCATCGCCAGGCCGACCGAGGTTGTCGGCGAGTGCCACCGCATGATCGCCGGCCAGCAGCTTTTCGCGAAGCTCAAGCTCCGCATGGAGCCGACGGACAGCCTCACCATTCCCGTCGCCATCGTGAACCACGCCCCGCCCGACGCCCTGCCGCCGGAACTCCTCGTCGCTGCCCTGGACGAGCTCAAAGCCTGCGGCGAAGGAGGGGGCCGCATCGCCGGCTATCCATTGATGAAGCTCAAGGTGACGGTCCTCGGCGGCGAGTGGCAGCCGGTCCTTTCCGACGAACGGGCCTTCAAAATGGCCGCGGCCGACGCCTTTGAGAAGGGGCTGGAAGAAGGGGGCAAAGTCCTGCTTGAGCCGATCATGAAGCTCGACATCGTCACCCCCGACGACTACCTGGGCGAGTTCGTCGGCGACCTCCAGCAGCGGCGGGCGATCATCGCCAAGACTGAAAGCCGCGGCAAAATGTCCACCATCGAAGCCCACGCCCCGCTCCGCGAGCTCTTCGGCTACTCCAGCGCCATGCGGAGCATCAGCCAAGGCCGCGCCGGCTGCAGCATGGAACCACTAATGTACTCCCCCGCCCCCGCGGATGTTATGAAGGGGTTTGCGGTCTAACGTGCATGTGGCTGCCCGAAAGCAGGGACTGGACGAGCCTGACCTGGCAACCAGCCAAATCGACGTCAGACAGGGGTCTCTCCCTCTTTCGCCCTTCCAATCCCTTCCCTATAATGCGAGGTTTCCACTGGGGCGAACCTCCCGTGGCGAAGCTGATCTCGATCCCCGAACGTGACGACATGCCCAAGCAGAAGACCCATAAGGGAACCAAAAAACGCTTCCGCCTGACCGCCACCGGCAAGGTCAAGCACCGCGCCGCCGGCACCAGCCATCTGGCCAGCCGCATGAGCAAGAAGCGGCGGCGGAACTTGCGGGGGACCAAGGTTTTGTCGGACACCGTCGTGCATCAAATCACCCGCGCCCTCAATGGGTACAGCCTGTAGCGATTTTGCCCCGGTCGTACTCCACACGACCTTTTGATATTTCATTACCATTTTCCCATTCGTCACGCAGGCACCTAACACTCGGCTAACCGAGGGCCTGGTTTAACTAAACCGCAGCGTGCAAACCACAGGGAACTAATCCATGCGTGCCATGAAGGGTGCTGCCCGCACCCAGTCGAAAAAGCGTCTCTTCAAGCGTGCCAAGGGGTACGTCGGCGGCCGCCGCAAGCTCTTCCGCACCGCCAAGGAAACTATCGCTCGCGCCGGCGCGTTCGCCTTCCGCGACCGCCGCGACCGTAAGCGGCAGTTCCGCAAGCTTTGGATCATCCGGCTCAACGCCGCCTGCCGCGAACGGGGTCTGCGCTACAGCCAGTTCATCAACGGACTGGAAAAGGCCGGCATCATCCTAGACCGGAAGAGCCTCTCGGAAATCGCCATCGCCGACCCCGCCGCTTTCGATGCGGTGATGAATGAAGTGAAAGCGGCGATGGCGGCGTAAGCGGCTACGGAAGATAACTATCCAGCAGGATTGTTTCGCGGTTTGCGCTAATCCGGCACTCGCCAGCAGACGCGGGAAGCAGCAGCGTCTGGCCCAGCGCGAGTTGTTCGCTCGTGATTCCACTGGAAATCGTTGCCGAGCCGGAGAGCACCGAAAGAATGTGAAACCGCTCGTCACCCCCGATGGTTCGCATTTCGGCTGGTTCGAATCCATCGATCCGCCAACGGTCGAGGATGAACTTGTCGCAGGAGACGAGCCGCTCGATGAAAGGCCGATCCATTGGCTGCGGAACTTGTGGTTGGACTGGGCCGGCGGAATAGTCGATAGCGGCAAGGCTCTCGGCGACATGCAGTTGCCGTGGATATCCATCGGGACCGACTCGGTTCCAGTCGTAAAGACGGAAGGTGGTATCGCTGGCTTGCTGGATTTCCGCCACGACTAGGCCGGCTCCCAGTGCATGCACCGTTCCGGCCGGGATAAAGATGCAATCTCCAACCTGCGGCTCGAACTTGTGCAGGCACAATTCCGTGGTGCCACGATTTACCTCTCGCTCCAGGGCCGGGCGGTCGAAGCCTCGCTTGAGCCCCGCATACACGACGCTCCCCGGTTCCGCAGCCAGAATCACCCAGGCTTCCGTCTTCCCCAAATCGGGCGGCACCTGCTTCGCCGCAGCCGCGTCGTTGGGATGGACCTGCACGGAAAGGACTCGCCGGCAATCGAGAAACTTGAAGAGCAACGGAAAGCGACTGGCCTGGCCCTCCCCATGTCTTCCCAGCAACTCCTTCCCATATTTTTCCACCACCTGCCCCAGTGTCATCCCCGCCAGAAGCCCTCCTTCGATTATCGACTGGTCCTCTCCATGATCCGCCACCTCCCAGCTTTCCGCGTAATCCTCTCCCTCTCCAATCGGCTTCCCCAACAACGTCCCCAGTCGCCGCCCGCCCCAGAGATAGCGCTTGAAAAGCGGCGCAAAGCGCAGCGGCGATAGCCCCGACGATTCTCCCATTTTCCTGCCAACCATTTTTCTGCCAACCTCTTCCTACTTCCCAATCGGAAACAACTTCTTGAGCTCCTCAGGGCTCGGCCGCCTTCCATACTCGCAAATCTCAAACGACTCCGCGTACTTCACCTTCTTCCCCGCCTCCTCGCCGTAGATTTCCAGCAGCACGGCCCGGGCCTTGTCCGCCTCGCGGCTTTGACGGTCTTGCCAGCGGGTTTTGAGCCAGGCTTTGCGGCCGGCGGTATCGCTTTCGGGTGGGACGGAGCGTACGAACTCCTCGCTGCCGCTGGCTCCTCCTTCGTAGACCTGGGAAGTAAGCTCGTGAACAGCATCGAGCTTTTGTTCGAAGACATCGTCAATCGAAACAGCAACGTCCGGCTTGAACGGATACGGCCGCTGAAAGCCATCGCTAGAGAAGAGGAAGACGGGGTTGGTTTTGAGTGGCGGCGAGTCGGGGCAGAAGAATGGCACGGTGACCATGAAGGCCGCGTCCTGCACCAGCACGCCGACGTAGCGATGGTCCGGGTGATAGTCCCAAGGCCGGTGCGAAATGACAATGTCGGCCTTCCACTCCCGGATGACCCTGGTAATCAGCTTGCGATTCTCCAACGTCGGTAGCAGCTCGCCGTCGTGAATGTCCAACACCTGCGCGTGAGTCCCCAGCTTTTTCGCCGCGGCCTGCACCTCGGCGGTCCGCCTTTGGGCCAATGGTCCGCCAGCCATCTGCCAGTGGCCGATATCCCCGTTTGTCACCGACACCAGCTTCACATGGTGCCCCAGCTTCGACCACTTCGCCGCCGTGCCCCCCGCTTTAAACTCGGCGTCGTCGGGATGAGCACCAAAGACGAGGATGCGGAGCTTGCCGTCGGCGTCGGCGGCGTACACAGTTTGGAATGGAATCGTTGCGGCTAAAAATACTGCGGCAACCAGCAAAGCTAGGAGAGAGTGGGATTTCATGGCGGCATCGCACGAGGAAGAGGTACAATCCAGATGTCCGAATGATAGCCGAGAATTGGGTTGGCAGAAAAATGGTTGGCAGAAAAATGAAGAGATGGGAAAGAAGGCTGCCATGAAACGCCGCTGGTTTCAATTTCGGTTGCGGACGCTGTTCGCGCTACTGACGCTGGCGGCGGTCGGCACGGGTATTGTTCAACATGTTCGGCATGTCAATCAGCGGCTCCAATTTCATCAAGCCATGCTGAAACTCAGCGATGCCAGGCGAGAACTATCAACGGCCCAGAAGTTAGTGGTCCTGACCACCATCGACTCTTTGGAAGATGACAACTGGGTGGAAGAACAACTGCCCCAAGGCCATTTGTTGTACCGTGAGAGCTTTCGAGCATCCACTGAGTTCAACAGAACCCTGTTGAAGGTGTGCGAACAAGAACTCGCCGCGAGTGAAAGAGCTACCGCCTATCATGAGCGCCAAATCGAGCTCTACGTGCACGCTCTCTGGCGGCCGTGGATGAGATTGGCGGAAGACCCCAGCCAGGAATTGTCTGACCTGTTGCCCGAAACCCAGCCATCGCCGTCGCCAACATTTCTTCCGGTGGTTCCGCAACCCCGACCCGCAGTGGTCGATCAGTCGATCGAGCGTCAATTGCAATTGGAAATCTCGCCCTCACTTCCCGAAATGCCTCCTAAGACAAACCGCCCCTGGCAGCCCATCGAACGCCCGTTGCCGCTCGATTTTGATAAGCGGGAGGTGCAAGTGGAGAAGGCCACCGCCGCTTGAAATGCTACTTGGTTTTGGTCTTCGCTCCGGCAGGGCGCTTGGCTGTTCCGGGCGGAGGAGCCGGGCCTTGGACCGGCAGCGGTCCTTGCGGCATTTCGTTCATGTCCTCCACGACCTTTTTCCAGCCGCTGGGGACTTTGGGTTCATAGAACTGCGTCTTGAAACTGTCAATGATTGGCGTGAGCACGGCGAGCGGCCGTTTGTCAGACTTGAGGGTCGTTTCCCGCTGGTCGAACGAATACTCCGTGTGGGCGGGATTGGTCTTCTTGTTGTAATTGGGTGCGTAGACATCGAGCGCCTTGGGCAGGAAATCTTTCTCGTCCAGAATGATGCTCACCTTCTGGAAATTGGCCGCATCGCGGTTGAAGCGGGGGACCGCCTCCAGCCAGTATTCTCCTTCGTGCCCCGCGGGGACGTCCGGTGCGGGGCGAATCCAGTAGCGGGCCTTGATCGTCGCCACCTTCGCCCCGAACAGGAACGGCAATGGACCGTCGGCGATGGCTTTGTTTTGCATCTCAATGGGCAGGATTCGTTGGAACAGTTTTTTACCGCGCGTGTCGAACTCAAAGATGCTCCGCCCGTCGCAGACCCACTGCTCGCCAATTTGCGCCAACCACTGGGGCTTTCCCCCCGCCACTTGCGGCGGGGAAAATTTGAGGAGCTTCTCGACCTTGAACATTCCCTTGTCCGGCTTGGCATATTGGATGATGCCTTCGCCGTAAGTGAAAGGGATTTTGGGATCCTTGGGTCCAAATGCCGGGTCGTGCTCCCAGCGTTTGAAGTTGCACTTGAAGGTGACAATCGATTCACTCGTCTTTTCCCAAGCGACCAGAACTTCGTCGACCCACGACTGGACATTGGGAGCAAGTGGAAACCAATCCGGCTGGCGTGGTGTGATTTGAACGGCCAGCGGCAGCGGATTGTTCGCGGTGCCAGGCGCTCCCTGGGGAGCACCCGCCTTGGACGGAATTCCTCCAGCAGGATTTGCGCCGCTTCCTGGCTCGCGGACGGGCTCTTCGCCAGCCACCCGCCTAACGGGAGCCTGTTTGTTCTGCGGTGAACGGGGCTGCACCGAGCTTGGCGCTGCCGGGCCAAAGGTTGCTCCCGGAGTTCCCTTGGATCCCTTGGCGGAATAGCCGGAGTTTGTACGCGCTGGGGGAGGGCCTACTCCCGTCTGCGCAAGCGCCGGCGCTGCGGACCCCATGACAAACGCAATTCCAGCCAGCAATCCGTGTAATTTCGTGCGGGTCATCCTTGACTCCTGCCGAGGGCCATTCTCCGGGAACGCAAACGGCAATGATAATTGCTGGCCGTTGATTGCCCTAGATCGATTCTCGCCAATGGAGGGATCGAGCTAATGTCAATGATTCCACCCTTGGATACGCTAGATGGGCATTTTTGGAGAAATGGGCTCCCTTACAAGTTCGCAGGTGCCTCCGCAGCGCCTTGGCTGACAGCCCCAAGGCTCTTAAAATGGGGCCATCGAGTCACGGCCCGGTGCTGCGGAGGTCTTCCATGTCCAAAGTCATTTCGTCCGCTCTGGCCAATCCCGACAAGCACGACACCAGCATCCGGCGTGTCGCCATCTTGTTTGCCGGTGGCCCCGCCCCCGCCGCCAACGCGGTCATCTCGACCGCGGCTGTGGCGTTTCTGCGCAACGGCATGGAAGTGATCGGCATCAAGCACGGCTATTCCTCGCTCAACGATTATTCTCCCGAGCGGCCGCTGCGAGAGGACGAAGATTTTATCTCCATTACGCACAAGACGCTGAAGCGAACTCGCAACTCGCAAGGAATCCTGATTGGCACGTCGCGGACAAATCCCGGCAAAGATGTTTCCGATCCCGCGCACCTGGACGACCCCAAGCTCTCCGCCCCGCTGCGCCGCGTCTATAAAGGGCTCTGCTCCATCGGCGTCGATGCCCTGATCTCCATCGGCGGAGACGACACCCTGAAGACTGCCAACAAGTTCAAGCTCTATCAAGACCGGCTGCCCTCGGGATCGAAAAAAATCCCAATCGTGCATCTGCCAAAGACAATTGACAACGATTATCACGGAATCGATTTCACATTTGGATTCTTCACCGCGGTGGAAACGTTGGCGGCGGAGATTCGCAACCTGCTGTATGACGCGGAGGCCTCGCGGGCCTACTTCCTGACGGAGACGATGGGGCGCAGCGCTGGCTGGCTGGCGTATGGTGCGGCGATTGCTGGCGAGGCCAGCCTGGTGATCAGCGTGGAGGACATCATCGGCAGCTATCGGACCGAAGAAACGGTGGTCAACCCCGTCACCAAGGAATCGGAGCGGCGGGAGGTGATGGAGGTGGACCGAGTCGTCGGGCGGATCGTCAAGACAATGATCGCCCGCGATGAGGAGAAGAAGCAGTTCGGCGTGATTGTGATGGCGGAGGGGTTGGCGGAGCTGCTGCCATCAACTTACCTCGAGGGGATTCCGCGAGACGACCACGGCCATATCTCCATTTCGCACGTAAACCTGGGCCGAATGTTCGCCCGCCTCGTCGCCGATGCCTATGAGTCCGCGACCGGCAAGGAACGCAAAGTGACCGGCCTGCAACTGGGTTACGAAGCTCGCTGTGCCAAGCCGCACGCCTTCGACGTAATGCTGGGGGCCCAACTCGGCGTCGGCGCGTATCGGGCGCTCGTGGAAGAAGGGCTCAACGGCGTGATGGTCTCTGTCACCGGCCAATTACAGCTCCACTACGAACCGTTTGACAAGCTGATCGACCCCAAGTCCCTGGTCACTGTCGTTCGCTACATCGAACACGGTAGCGACTTCCACAAACTGGCGCGGTTCTTGGAAACGTACGTGAATAAGTAGCGAACTGGGAATGACCAATGACCAAGCGCCAATGACGCCCAAATTGGCAATGGTCATTTGTTTTCGATTTAGCTCCAGAACTGCCACCAGGGCCGCGTTTCCTTTTTCTTGAAGATTTGCGAACCGAGCTTGCGACCATGACCCATGAGCGCGCCTTCGACCTTGGCGGATCCCATGTCGGCGCCGGCCAGTTTAGCGTCGGAGAGATTCGCGCCAAGGAGAATGGTGCCGTCGAACACCGCACCCGCCAGGTTGCTGCCGCGTATGTCCGCTTTGGTGAGATTGGCTTCGGTGAAGTCGCAGGCCAATTCTGCCATGCTGATATCCACCGCTGTCATGTTCGCGTGCGAAAAATCGGCTTCCGCGAATTTCGCGTAGCGCAGGATCGCCCCTTGCAAGTTGGCACCGTGAAAGCCGGTTCCCTGCGCAACGGAATCGGTGAAGTCGGCTTTGAGCAGGCTGGCCCCGTCAAAGTTGGCTCCCTTGAGTAGAGCGCCGGAGAAAGTCGCCCTGTCCAGCTTGCAGCCCGTAAAGTCGGCGTCGCGAAGATCGGCTCTCTGGAAATCAGCTCCGGTCAGATCCATACCGGCAAAATTCGCACACTCCAGTTTTGCGCCTTCAAAATACTGACCAGCCAGAGACGCACCCTCCACCTGGCGAATGACATCGCCCGTGCCTTTGTGCCGAATCTCAATCATGGTCGTTCCCGGCATATCAAAACCTGCTGCCGCAAAAGCCGACAGATTGGCCCTTGGCAGGACTGCCTTGTGAGCGCAGCTCAGCCCTTAAACCCCGCAACTGATTCCCGCCAAGTGAGGGTCGTTCGATTCTGGGGACAGTAAACGGACACTGTCCCTGAATTCTCCTTTCTGGAAAATCAACCTGTAATATACCCATAGTCCCCCCGAGAAGCAATTTTGTTTTTCCTTGGCGCGCAAAATTCTCAACCCGGTCTAAACCCCCTATTAATCATTAACCCCGCGCGGGGAGTCTCGGCGCTGCCATTTTCCGCTGACGGAGGGCTTCGTAGCAAAGAATAGCGGCTGTGGCGGAGAGGTTCAGGCTATCCACGGAACCGAGCATGGGAAGGGAAATGGGCGTGATTTCGCTGCCGGTCCAGAGGGGGGATAGCCCCCGAGCTTCGCTGCCGAACACAATGGCCGCCGGTCGTGTGAAATCGGCCTCGCTGTAAGAAACGGCCGCCTCAACCATGGTCGCAAAAATCCGCAGTTTTTGCTTGCGCAGCCAAGCCACGGTTTGCTCGCTAGTGGCCGCACAGACGGGAACTGTGAAGATGGCCCCCAGGCTGGCGCGGATGGCGTTGGGGTTAAACAGGTCCGTGCCGCCATCGGCCACGATCAGCCCGCTCACTCCAGCGGCATCCGCCGTGCGGAGGATGGCTCCCAGGTTGCCCGGCTTTTCGACCCCTTCGACCACAGCGAACAGGGGCGGAGCCTTCTTCTTCAACGCAGCCGCCAGTTCGTCGAGCGATCTTTGCGGAGGCCGCGCGATAGCAATGAGCCCTTCGGCCCGGTCGCCGAAGGAGAGCTTGGCCATGACCTGCTCACTGACGGATAGCAGAAAAATCTTCTTTCGCTGCCGCAACTGGGACAGTAATTCCGCTGCGGATGGGTCGGTGCAGAGGGATTCGCAGAAGAAGGCTTCTGTGATTTCCACTCCGGCCTGGAGGGCGCGGCCAATCTCGCGCACCCCTTCGATCAGAATCCGTCCCTGCTGTTCCCGCCCTTTGCGGTCGCGCAACTTGACCGCTTCCTTGACGCGAGGATTTTGCAGGCTGGTAATCGTGGGGAGGGTCATCCCCCTGATTGTAGCTTCATCACGCCAGCCGGGAGTTCACCAGCTCACCTTCCGCTAGCTGCCGCTTGGCCTTGACCCAATTTGCCTCGGCCGCTAATTACTCCGTCCAGAACCCCGTCTTATCGTCCGTAGCCCACTCCGGCCTAGAGTCATTCTGTGCGGAATATTAGCGCCTGGCATTTTGCGCTGATCGTCACCGCGATGTTCGCGGCGGAGACTGTCTGCGCCCAGAGCCCCAGCATCCAGTTTCCCCGCACCGGGAGCATCGGCACAGCGCCGCTGACAACCACGACTCCTCCCGCAGCGGGAAGTCCCTACGGTAATCCAGTGCCGACCTACGGGGGAACCGGACCCATTTCTGGCACAACAGTTCCGGGGAGTGCGGGAGCCCCGATCTACACGCCACCCTCGGGCTACGCTCCAGCGCCCCCCGCAACGCTCGGCACTCCCTATAGCTTCGATCCTTATTCCACCGCCCCCGGCGTTCCCAATCCCTGGAACACCGCCCCCGCCACCAGTGGCGGCTTTAGCACTGCGCCCTCCGCGGGCGGCTTTTCGCCACCGGCGAGTCCCTTCTCAACCCCGGCACCTGGCACGTATGGCGCTCCGGCAACGGGCAGCCCCTACATCAGCCCGGGGGCCTATCCCAGCCAAAGCTCAAATTCACTCTTTCCGAGCGGCATTTGGGGGAGCAATCCCAATGCTCAGCCGTACGACTACAACCAGATGCTCAAGCTGACCAAGGAAGTGCGGTTAACACACACGTATCTTGGCAACGGCAGCGATCCGACAGACGTAAACATCAACGACACCTATGCCGCCGTCACGCTCGCCTTTCCAAATTTCTTCGGCTCGGGCCAGCCGCTCTACATTTCGCCGACGTTCGGCATCCACCTGTGGGATGGTCCGCACAGTCTGCCCGCCGATTTGCCCCCGAATGCGTACAGCGCGTTTTTGGATACCCAGTACGCCACCGATCCCAATCAGCAACTTGGCGCGGAGCTAGGCTTCCGCATCGGTGTCTACTCGGACTTTCAAACGGCCAACTCGCACAGTCTTCGCATTCAAGGGCTCGGCCTGGGAACGCTCAAGATCACGCCGACCATGAAGCTCAAAATTGGGGCCATGTATATCGACCGCAACGACATCAAAATCCTTCCCGCGGGGGGCATCCTTTGGCAGCCGTCGCCGCAGGTCCGGTTCGACTTTTTCTTCCCTCAGCCCAAGCTGGCCAGCTATCTGAGCACGGTGAACAACAAAGAAGTTTGGTGGTACGTTGCTGGAGAATACGGCGGCGGCGCCTGGACCATCCAGCGGACCTCCGGAGTCTCCGACCGAATCGATATCAACGACATTCGGGTCTCCATTGGTTTGGAATCCATCGGCGATGGCTTCAATGCTTTTGGCGAGATTGGCTACGTCTTTAATCGCCAGGTCGTCTATGTCGTCTCGCCGGGAGATTCATTCAATCCGGCGAATACTTTCGTGGTCAGAGCGGGGTTCTCATTCTGATGCCCAAGCGGACTCCCATCACGAGACTCTCGATCCTGGCGCTGGCGACTGTGGTGCTGACGCTGCTGGCGGCCATGCCGGCGCGCGGCGAGGAAGAACTCAAAATCCGGCTGCTCTCGCACCTGCAGGATGTCACCGGCGAAGACGAGTCCTTGCTGCCGGTGCCGCGAGTTACCAAACCGCGGCGGCCGCGAACATTGGCCGACGAAGTTCCTTACTCCGGCCCACCCGCCGAGATTGACGGCCCGGATTTGCCCCTTCGCTCGCGCCCGGCACCTCGCACGATGACACGAGCGGCACCGTTTGATGACGCCGAGCCGCTGCCGATGACGTCGGGAATCCTCGTCGATGAGCTCCATGAGCATCCGGCCGACGTTCCGATTGGAATGAATCACCCCGTCTTGGGTGACGCCGTCATGCGCGACGGCATGGCCCGCCTCTCCAGCCACCGCAACGGCTTTTTTCAAAAGTTGTCGCTGACGGCCACCTGGCTTCCCAACGGCAGCGACCCGCAGGACTTTGGCTTCACGGAGCTTGACGCCTTTGCCTCGTTCGCCCTACCGTTTCCCATCGCCGCCTGGCCGCTGGTCATCACGCCGGGCTACAACATGCACATCCTCGCGGGGCCGGAGACCCCGGACCTGCCGGCCCGCCTCAACGACGTCTATCTCGACTTCATGTGGCTGCCGACTTTTGTCAATCGCTACACTTTGCTCCTGGCCGTCAGCCCAGGTTACTACAGCGATTTTCAAATCAGCGATGCCGACGCCTTCCGCCTCACCGGCAAGGGGCTCATCATCTTCGACGCCGTCCCCGACCGTTTGCAACTCGTGGGGGGCGTCGTTTACCTGGGTCGCGATAACCTCAAACTATTGCCGGTCGGCGGAGCCATCTGGAACCCCACCGACTATCTCCGCTTCGAGCTGCTGTTTCCCAAGCCCAAGCTGGCTGTCTGCGTGAACTCGGGTTTCGGCTTTCAGGACTGGCTCTACACCACGGCCGAATACGGCGGCAACACCTATTCCATCGAGCGGACCAGCGGCGCACACGACAAGGTCACGCTGCAGGACTTTCGCATTCTGCTCGGCATGGAGCGAAAGCTCGACCAGGGTACCGGCTACTCCATTGAAGCCGGCTATGTCTTCGGCCGCCGCGTCGATTACCTGTCCACGATCGGAGACTTCGAGCCGGGCGATACGTTCCTGCTGCGGGCGGGAGTCGTCTTTTAGCCTCGCACACAAACCCGCAGCGTAAGCAAGGGAGTTCGTCGCAAGTCTTTTTTTGGCAACGAGTTACACGCGGAGGTCGATCAGAACCTGTAGTCATGATTCATCATCTTCGGGCTACTTGCGAAAAAAAGTTACGGCGATGGAGATTGTCGTAACCTGTTTTATATCAATAGGTTAATTGATTTATGCTCGACGCAAGTCGATGAATCAACGCCTGAATCATGTCCTTCTTGATTCATGGGGCCGTCGCAAGTCCTTTCGCTGCAATACTTTGACCCATGAATCACCTCCACGCCAAGCTGCTGCCAAAGATTGGGAACCCGCTACGTCAGCGAGGACGTAGGGAATGGTTCGCCCTTTCTTATGCTGCGTGTCCTAGCGAAATTCCCCCGCCGCCGCGCACGAAGCCACCCCGCGATCACTCGCGTCAAAAATCACAACCCGATTGTCAAGGAACAGCGGCTCCCCAGCCTTGCCGTGAAACGACTCCCTCCCGGCACTCGGTATTATACTCCTGTCCAGTTTCCAAACGGGGGTGTCGCGAAAAGATTTTCCAGAATTTCTTGCTGGCCGATGGCGAGCATGGCGGACAAGGAAATAGAGAATGAAGTGGGGCCTAAATTCGTGCTATCTGGAAGCGGAGATATCGGATGAGGCGCGATACGCACGAGACGAGATATGTCTGTGCCAACTATGCAAACACCTTGTGAAAATTCGCAATCAACTCGTCCAATTTCGAGTCAGTATCTGTTCCGAATCCAAAATTGTTCTGCAAGATCTTCGTGGACGCGAGGAATACTTGCGAACCAGCTTGTAACCCGCCGCAAATATCGTCAACCGACGACCACCATTGCGGTCCGAAGCAGCCATTGTTGTCCGATGCGTGCCGAATCGCGTCTGCGGCATGTGCCATTCTCGAAAACAAGTGATAAACAGTGTCGTAATACAAATCAAGGTTATTTCCCAGCGCCTTTGTCAATTCGGCAAGGCTCAGCCCAGAGAAAGTGTGAGGTCGATGCCGAAGAATGAAGGACCATTCCTTTCCGATCTCTCTTTCGCAAAAGTCAACTAAGGCCTGACCCGGCTTGACGACATTTGCCATTTGCTGAAGTTCGGCGCGCTTATTCCACTTTAGGTAACAACGTTCGTCGTTGAACACTGTACTCGACAAGTACAGAGCAGCCCTCAGGCGGTTCGTGAATGAATTTGACGCAAGTTGTGGATCGTGGATTTCGGCCTGCCATGCATCAGTCTTTCCACTCTTCTGTTTGACTCGAATGGGCACTTGCGGAGAGAGAACGAACATCAAGGCGACTGCGGTTTCGTACAAGCTCCTGCCAACAATCATGGCGTTCGTAGCCTCGCCACGCTCACAGAGTTCAATGATGCTCCGGAACTGGCGACATGCCTGAACATTCAATGTCATTGACAACCGGATTACCAGCGGGTCCAGTTTCGATTCGATTATGTACCGGTCTTTCTCGACTAGCATCCAGCCATCGTAGAGTCGGTGTGCGAAAGTGAATTGGTCCTTTAGCTCAGACATCGCGTTAGCGACGTACATTTCATAGTCTGGAATTTCGATCATATTTTGGGTTCCCCGGCCTAAAGACAGTTGCCCCTCACCAAGGGTTCGGAAGTCTTGGACCAGATTCTGCTACTTCTGGGCAGAAAGGCGGTTGATTGCGTCCGATGCTGCAGCACGGACATACTTCGACCGATCGGCGAGAAGGAGATTCAATGGCGCGAGCGCTACCATCCCTGCTTGGCCAGATTGGCCCAATCGCTCTGCGGCGGCCTTGCGTACGTCCCAGTGCTTACATGTGAGAATCTCCACGAGCGTCTGCGGATTCGCATCTTCACTTGCGATCCAAATTGGGAGAATCAGTTCGCGTTCCGTTGTGTCACCAGCGTCGAGAACATACCGCATCGCCTCAAAAACCAATGTTTGCCTAGAGTCTCTCTCCACATGGTGTTGGCGGGACACTTGCGACACAAAGCATGAAATAAGTGCTGGCCATGCCACAAGGGCATTCTTGCCCACCTTCATCAACGCGTCGGCCATTCCAATCAACTCAGGCACAGTCATCAATGCGTCCCGCAACCTGAGATGTTTCCTTTCGCAGGTTACTAACGACCGAAGATCCTTCATCGCTCGCTCGACGCGAAACTCGACTCCGCTCCGCAAGTCGTCGAGAATTAGCGGGTTGTCTGTAACGTACAAGGCACCCGGCTCACAAACCGAGTCGGGAGAGAATGGCGGTAGCGTAACGTGCTGATGCTTTGGCGGTTCCGTCCGTGTCAGGAATTGGTACGGGCTGCCTCCATGCTCGGCGGCCATTTCCATCGCGCGGATCCACCAGTCTTTCGCCTCTTGGACGCCAAGCTTGGCGGCTTGCTCAACAGATTGTGGATACCAACCACATCGGCAATGCCTCGGTCCCCATGGTGGCCGAAATGCCTTCCAAGCCGCATCGTCCTTGTAATAGATGTTTGTTCCACCAATTCCAAGGCGCTCCATTGCTCGGTGTGATTTGCTCGTACGGGCGTCGTGAACCGCCGAGTAGGCTCGATACGGGAATGCATCGTCGACAATCGGATGCGCAAGTTGGCGCTCTGATGCGTCGGAGGCAAGTTTGTAATCAAACGGTGATGACATTTGGCACGATGACGGTTATGAGAGATCGATCGCACGTTCGGCTCATTTTACTGCTGTCTTTGTCGGCATGTGCTGGCGGAAAACAGCAAAACAGCAGAAGCTCCTTAACGCTCGCTCGCTCCGAACAATTCCTCAGATACTCACCATTCGCAGTCGCAGGCTGTTGAGCACTACGGAGACGCTGCTGAAGGCCATTGCGGCCGCGGCCAGGGAGGGGGGGAGCCCGATGCCCAGGGTCGGAAACAGCACGCCAGCGGCGAGCGGAATGAGAACTACGTTGTAGCCGAGGGCCCACCACAAGTTCTGCCGGATGATGGCCAGCGTCGCACGCGATAGGCGAATGGCCCGTGGCAGCAGCAAGAGATCATGCCTCGTCAGGACCATGTCGGCCGATTCGAGGGCCACGTCGGCTCCGGTTCCCATCGCGATGCCGAGGTCGGCGGCGGCGAGGGCCGGGGCATCGTTTATACCGTCGCCGACCATCGCCACGACTTGCTTTTGCGACTGCAGCTCGCGGACAATCCGCTGCTTGTCCTCCGGCAGCACTTCGGCCAGCACCTGCTGAATTCCCATGCGCCTGGCGATTTCTTCCGCCACCTGCCGGCGGTCGCCGGACACCAGGTGCGTTGTCAGTCCCAGTTGATGCAGCGCCGCGATCGCTTCCGCGCTTCCCGGCGCGACTTCATCGGCCACGATGATGGTGCCCAGGTACTGACCGTTTCTCGCCACCAGCAGCGGAGCCGCGCCGGGATGCTGCTGCGTGAGCGATTCAATTTTGTCTTTGGGAACGGGAATCAGCCGCGAATTGAGGAGCCGGAAGTTGCCGATGAGAGCGAGGCCGCTTGGCGTGACGGCCTCCAGCCCTTCGCCGGGAATGACCTTGGTCTCGCGGGCCGAAATTCGCGGAGCGGCCAGAGCGTCGGCGGCCTGGACGATGGCCCGGGCAAGAGGATGGGTGCTGAACCGTTCGGCAGCGGCTGCGATGGAGAGCAGTTCCTCGCGACTCACGCCGGCAGCCGTTTCAATGGCGACCACTTGGGGCTGGCCGAGCGTGATGGTGCCCGTCTTGTCGAGAATGACCGTCGTCAGCCGGCCGGCCGTTTCGAGGGCCAGCGCATCCTTGATGAGGATGCCATTCTCTGCCCCTCGTCCTGAGCCGACGAGCACTGCCGCGGGCGTTGCCAGTCCCAGCGCACAAGGACAGGCCACGATCAGCACCGCCACCGCGCAGCTCATGCCGGTCCGCCAGCCGTCCGTGCCGCTGAGTGACCACGCGATGAGAGTTACGAGAGCGATGACGAGCACCGCAGGCACGAACCATTCCACGACCCGATCCGTTAGCCGCTGCACGTCGGCTTTGGATTCCTGGGCGGCGCGGACCAACTCGATGGTCCGGGCCAACCAGGTCGTTCCCGCGGCGGCGGTAACGCGGGCTTCCAGCGATCCTTGGCCATTGATGCTCCCCGCGTGCAGTACGTCCCCGGACCGCTTCTCCACCGGCAGCGGCTCGCCGGTCAGCCAGGCCTGGTTCACGTCGCTCTGGCCGGTGAGAACGACGGCATCGAGCGGGATGGCGTCACCGGGGCGGATGAGGATGATTTCGTCGGGGAGCACCTGCTCCACCGGCACCTGCGTGACGATCTCCCCGCACTTGATCTGCGCAACCGGCGGGGCCATGGAAAGTAGCTTCTGCAAAGCGAGTGAAGCACGTCCCTTAGCCCGCGCTTCCAAATACTTGCCGAGCGTGACGAATGTCAGAATCATCCCGCCATCCATGAGCGACATGCCGTGGCTGCCGCTGAAAATCTCCGCCACACCCGCGGCGTACGCAGTTCCGGTGCCGAGGGCGATGAGCGTATCCATATTCGCCCCGCCATGTCGCAGCCGCTTGGCCGCGCCGATGAAGTATGGCCAGCCGACGCAGGCCTGCATCGCGGAGCCAATCGCCAGAACCAGCCAGCGAGTCCAGTGATGCCAGGCTGGCGGTGCATAGCTGGAGAAAATCAGCGGAACGAGCAACACCCCTGCCGCGATGAGCCGGTTCCGCCACAGGACAATCTCCTGGCGGCTTCGCTTCTCCAGCGCTACCCCGGCCGATTTGCCACCGCCGACTTGAGTGGGCGAAGCCGAATAGCCCGCCGCAGCGACTGCCACTGCTATCCGTGTCAGGTCCGTCGTCGCCGGTTCAAAATTGACAGCGGCCTGAGCCAGCGGCAAGTTCACTCTTGCGGAAAGCACCCCCGGCGACTCCCGCAGCGCCCGCTCGACGCTGCTCACGCAGGAAGCGCAGTGCATGCCGCCGATATGGAGAATGGCGCGCGAAAGGGGTCGCTCGGAAGTAGAAGCACTTTTTATAGTGGCACTCATCGGCCTGGATTATACGCGGCCAAGCGTCGAAATTTGCCATTGAGCATTTCTTTCGGCCGTATGACCGCTCAAAAAGCAGATGCTTAATGCTAAAAAATCATTTTGATTGGGTGAGTTCCTGAAACTCCGGCAGGTCGCGGAGCACGGTGAGGGCGGTGTCTTTCTGCATCTGGGCGAAGTCCTTGTAGCCGGCCTTGATCGCCTCGCGGAGAGTTTCGAGCGCATCGTCGATGTGCTTTTTTCGCTCAGCCGCTTGCTCGGCGGTCAGCACGTCCTTCTCTGGTTTGATCCGCCCGGCGCACAGGCTGTAGACGCACGCTGAATTGTAAAGTTGATCCGCCGTGGCCGTCCCCAATTCGCGCAACTTAGCAACCGCCTGAAGGGCGTCGTTGGTACGACCCTCGTGAATGAATTGCGTCCCGCGCAGATCCAGCAAGACTGTCAGCACATTCGCGGGTTGCTCCAATAGCGTTTTCCATTCACCTCGCGCAACCCGAGCCTGCTGGCAAATCTGAACACGTTGTTGCATTACGGCAATCTGCGACTTCTCCGCAGGTGCCAGTAGTTTTGCCTCATCCAAATCTTGAAGAATCTTGAGCGCCTGCTCATACCACGAGAGGGCTTCCTCGAATCGCTTCGCCGTCTGGTTTGCCTCACCCGTTTTCGCGAGTGAGCTATACAAAGCGAACCTGGCTTGGGCGTCACTCGGATCGGCTGTCGCCAGCTTCTTACGGATTTCCAGACACCGCTGAAACGACTCTAGTGCCTCAGTCACTCGCCCGGCCTTAAGCTGCCCGTCGCCGAGATTGTCGAACGAGATGGACAAGTCGCGCTGGGCCTGGGCATCGTTAAGATCGGCCGCCGCCAATTTCTGACGGATCTCCAGCCCCTGCTTGTAGGACGCCAACGCCTCGGGTGTCTGCCCGGCCGCAAGCTGCATGTCGCCGAGATTATCGAGAGAAATCGACAGGTCGCGCTGGGCCTGGGCATCGGTTGGATCCGCTGCTGCCAGCCTCTGACGGATCACCAGTCCCTTCTTAAAGGACGCCAGCGCCTCGGTCGCCTGCCAGAACTGTCGCTGCATGTCGCCGAGATTGTCATACGAAATGGCCAGGTAGCGCTGAGCCTGGACGTCGTTCGGATCGGCCGCCGTCAACTTTTGACTGATCTCCAGTCCTTTCTGATACGAGCCCAGCGCCGCGAATGCCGGCCAGAACTGACGCTGCACGTCGCCGAGCTTGTTGTACGTGATGAATAAGTCGCGCTGGGCCCGGGCGTCGTTTGGATCGGCTGCCGCCAGCTTCTGATCGATCTCCAGTCCCTTCTGATAATACGCCAGCGCCTCGCTCGCCTTCCCGGACTGAAGCTGCACATCACCGAGATGGTTGTAAGTGACCGAGAGCTCACGTTGTGCGAGCGAGTCAGCAGAATTGCTCTCCGCCAGCCGCTGTTTGATGGCCAGCATCCGCTCGTACTGTTCGCGCGCCTCCGTCAGTTTGCCGCTCCGTTCATAGACAAACCCGATCCGTTCAATGGACGTAGACAGTTCGCGCTGGGCCTGATTGTCCTTTAGATCAGCCGCCGCCAACTTCCGCTTAATGCCGAATGCCTGCTGATAAAATCCCAGCGCTTCGGTGATTTGCCCTGCCTGCAGGCTCACGTCGCCGAGACTGTTATAGGAGATGGACATGTCGCGTTGAGCCTCTTTGTCGCTCGGGTCGGCCGCCACCAACTTTTGTGCGATTTCAAATGCCTGCTGGTATACTTTGCGTGCCGCCGCCAACGATCCGTCGGTGCCGACGGCTGGCCCTTTCCCAACCTCGCCACTGGGCTGATTTCCGTGAGTGCCGGAACGCGGCGAGGCCGCCCCGATGCGCAGTAACACGTCGCCGAGGTCAATGAGGGCAACATGCGAGCTCCGGTCGATGGCGGCGCGAGTGGCGAAATGGTCAGATACTTCTTGAAGCCGGGCCAGCGCCGTCTGCAGCAGCGAGCGTTGCAGGTCGCCCGCGCCAAGGACGTTTCTGAGCTTCCGCTGGATGTCCCAGATAACACTCTCGAGTGACCTGAGCGCGAGCTGGCTCTGTTCCCGTGCAACCTTGGCGTTGGCTTCGGCTTTCGCGGTAGCCTGCCGTTCACGCAGATTTGCCTGCTCTAGCGCCGTGTTTTTCGCATCCAACTCCGAGTTCTTCGCCGCCAAGGCGTGGTTCGATTGGGCGATGATCGAGGCGATGGCCGCGAGGCTGGCGAGCGAGATCAGCACGGTCGCGGCCGTGCCGACGACGAGCGCCGGATGTCGCTTGATCCACCGCCGTGCCCGCACCAGCGGCGGTTCGGGATAACACGCCACGGGTTCGTCCGCCAGCCAGTGCTCGATATCGTCGGCCAGCATCTGGGGCGAGTCATAGCGCTCCGGCGGTTTCTGCGCCATCGCCTTCAAGCAAATGGCTTGCAGCGCGGCGGGGACATGCGGCCTCACTTCTCGCGGCCGGGGGAAATCTCCATTTTGGACGCGCGCCAGAATCTCGCCTTTGTCGTTTCCCGAAAAGGGGGGCTGGCCGGTCAGCAAGCAGTACAGCGTGGCCCCCAGACTATAGACATCGGTCGCCGGGCCGAGCTCATTCACACGGCCAGCCGCTTGTTCAGGGCTCATAAACGCCGGAGTGCCGATCGCCGAACCCAGCATTGTCGGCGTGCTGCCGCTTTCGGTGGAGGGAATAACCGGTGGCAGCGAGGCATCGGCGTGCTCCGTCTTGCCAAGCGCCTTGGCCAACCCCCAATCGACGACCAGCGTCTCGCCAAACTTGCCAAGCACGACGTTTCCCGGCTTCAAGTCCCGGTGCAATACGCCCCGACTATGGGCATACTCGATCGCATTGCAGACATCGACGAACCGTCCCAACAGCTTCCGCAGCTCCAGCGATCGCTCGCCGACGGCCAAACGCTGGCTCACCGCCGGTCCCAATTGTGCGTGAAACCGTTCGATGGCTTCCTTCAGGCTGTCGCCGCGAATGAAGCGCATGGCGTAGAACGGCCGGCCGTCGGAATATTGCCCGAGGCCATAAACCGGCACGATACCGGGATGCTCGAGATTTCCTGTAATTTCGGCTTCCTGCCGAAAGCGTGAGCGGCTCTCCGTCTGGTTAGCGAACCTGGCCTGGATCTCCTTGAGCGCGACCTCGCGGTTCAGTTCCTCGTCCTGAGCGACAAATACCTCGCCCAAGCCCCCCTTGGCGTATGGCCGCAAAACGCGAAACCGCTGTCCCGTCCCACTCGACTCATGCGCTGCCACCGTCTGTACATCGTTCGACGATCGCTGCTGCGCGACCAGTGACAGAGTGGCCTCTAAATGCGGATCGCCGAGCTTTCGCAGCTCGTCCGGAATCGAACCCACCGTGCTTACCGCCGACAGGCTCCGCTTCGGATCGTTGCCGTGTTGCTTGATATGTTGTTCCGCCAATGCCCGCAACAGATCGTCCTGCAACTTCGTGAGTTTCCCCGCCTGGCACAGAATCTCCCCAAGCGGCCGCTCCTTGCCCTTAACCCAGGTCGCAAACGCCGCCAACAGGGCGTCGCGGTCAATGAAGTCGTTTTGCAGAGCCAGAATGCCGAACAGCAAATTCCGGTCGGTGTCGTGAGCAGGCATAGGAATTCACACTTGGCGGTGAGTGAGAGATCGCGGCTTCTACATTATCAAGTCCAATTCTCACCAATTGCAACTACAATCATTTCCTTCCCAGGACGCCATCTGTGGCATGGACTATAGCGCCTCGTGAAGATGCTGCCGTCCGGAGAAGCCGCGGCCGCGGCAGTCTGCCAGCGCTGTGTTTGAGCCGATTCACCACTGGTCGCAAGGCGCTGCTGCTTGATGCAGTGCCTTGGCGCGAGACATAATGCAGCTTCACCCTTCGGATCGCCACCGATGTCTACCGCGCCCAATCCCCCGCGTCCCCGCTCTTGGCTGCGGCTGCAGTTCAGCCTGGGGACGATTTTCTGGCTGATGCTGGTCGTGGGGATCATCATGGCCTGGTGGAAGGACCGGACCAGCCTTGATGAACGACTCAAGAAACTGGAGCAAATGTATGCTCCCACGCAGCAGACTTTGTGGGGGGCGGCGGACATTCTTGGCGCACCCGATGATCCGACGGGCGGGGCCGGGAAGTCCTGGTGTCCCGCGGGGACAAGCGGTCCCGACTGGGTCGAGGTTGGTTTCGATGGAGCCGTACCCGCCACCAAGATCGACTTGTACGAGACCTACCTGGTGGGATGCGTCACGGAAGTGATCGTGATCGACGGGAACGGTGACGAGACCAGCATCTGGAAAGGGGCCGACCCGACGACAGCGACCGTGGCTCGCACCGGACTCTTTGCAGTTCCCGTTCCGGCGTCCGTTAAGTCGGTGCAGCGGGTGAAGATTCACGTCGACAGCACGAACAGGGGTTCCTGGCCCTGCATCGACGCCGTCGGCCTGACGACCGCAGCCGGCAAAACGGCCTGGGGGACGTCGTCGAACAGCAGCAGCGTCTACGCCGGCGGCAGCTTGAGCGCGACGAGCAAAAAGGCGACGTGGCACGGCCTGTGGTGACGATTGGCCTCTCATCAGTGCTGCACCGGCTGCGTGACGGGAATATCCGAGATTCTGGACGCCCCATTCCCGAACCAAGCCACTGACTTTCCTGTCCATTCGACGTAGAATGGAGTTGGCAGCGGATCGCTGCCGTGAGACGGCGAAGAAACCAAGGCGAAAGGAGCGTGCGTGGCCACAGCAATCCAGTCGGTAGCAAGTGTCAGTCCCCAGCGGAGTCTCCAATTGGCCCTGGCAGCGGCCCACAGCGCGGAGGAAAACAAGGGGCAAAACGTCACGGTCCTCGATCTGCGGGACCAGACGGTCATTTTTGATTATTTCGTCATCGCCACCGGCAGCAGCCAGCGGCAACTGCGGGCCATCAGCGACGCCATCGACGACGTGCTGCAAAAGGAGCTTGGCCACCCCCGTCTCAGCACCGAAGGCTACCAGGACAGCAAATGGATCCTGCTCGACTACGGCTCCGTCATCGTCCACCTCTTCGATACCACCAGCCGCGACTATTATTCGCTGGAGGATTTGTGGGCGGGGGCGAAGAAGGTGCAGCGATAGTTCATTGGACCCCTACTTCAGCCCCACGACTCTTCCATCCAACTTCCACTCCTCCTTTGCCTTGACCCCTAAGTGGGCCAGCGCCGTGACCGGGGCATCCGGTAAGTAGACTTGCTTCTCGAATTTCCCTCGCTGCGCGCTCGGCCCGCTAACGATCAGGAAGCTGTTCAGGATCTCGGGAATTTTGTGCCCCCCGCCGTGGCCGGTTCCCTTGCCGCCGTGGTCGCTGGTAACAATGACCAGCCAGTCCTCTTTCTCGTAAGTGGCGCGGGCCTTCATCGCGGTCACCAAGTCCCCCACCAGCGCATCGCCGCGCTCGATGGCCTGGATGTACTGCGACACTGTGGGATGAAAGCCGTTGGTGTGGCCAGCGACATCAATCTGGCCGACGTAGAAAAACAGAGCGTCGGGGTTCCCTTCCTTGAGCATCTTCACCGCGGCGACTGCCGCTTCGTGGTCGTAACGGTCGTAGTCGGCAGTGGTGTGCTCTTTTTGCTCGAAGTTCTTCGTTTCGTCCGCCGCCGAGACGATGAACTTGTGAATCGGCTCCCAAGTGACGTAGCTGGCGGTCTTTGCATCGGGCCGGACTTCTTTCAGCCGGGCGAAGAAATGAGGAAACTCCTTGTAGTGCGTTCCCAGAAAGCTGTTGTCGTGCACACCATGCTTGTCCGCCCAGACGCCAGTCAGAATCGTGCTCCAACCGGGCCCGCTGACGGTATCGTTTTTCTGATAGCGATCTCCCAAAATCAAACAAGTGTCCGAGTAAATTCCCTCCTTCATCAGCGCATCCAAATTGGGAGTCGCGGCCTTTTCCATCGCGTCGAAGCGGGTTCCGTCGAGGCCGATGTAGAGAACCTTTTTCACCGTCGGCTCATCGGCGAAGGAAATGGCGGCCGAAAGGAATAGAGTGACGAGAAGTAAATGGCGCATGGGAATGGTCCTAAATGACGAAACTCGAATGACGAATAACGAATGGGAAGACGGCCTTTTCATTCGTCATTCGGAATTCGTCATTGACTACCATAGCAGCCTTCCATTCCGCAATCCATTGTGCCGGGAATGGCCTCACTTTCGGACTCGCACCGACATCAAGTAGCCCGCCAGAAACTGGCTGCCGATGAATGCCCAGGGAAATACTTTCACCATGCTGAGCCACAGCAGGATGACCAATGCGCTCCAGAGTTGGCGGCGCGGCAAATCATCCACGGGAATGATGAGCACCAGACCCATCAACAGCAGCACGACGGCCACCCCGAGCATCACATTCCGGGGCCAACCCCGAGGACATCGCCAGATGGCCGAAATGGGGATGCACAGCAGGCCAAAAACGAGGGCCGCCATATAGAAGGGAGCGATACCGCTGGCGAGCGCCGTAATGAGGAACACGAGGGCGGTGAACAGGGAGAGCCCTAGCCAATTCGCCCCGCGAATCTCCTCTTCATCGAGCGCATGCCGGCCGAACTTGTCCAGCCGCAGCAAGAGATTAAAGAGTGGATAGGCGATCCAGGTCATGAGTGCAAAGGCGATGTAGCAATACAGGAGCGTCCAGATATACGGCGACCACGTGGGATGGGCGGCCGCGACCTGGCCCAACACCTGTTGGGCGACGAGGAAGCCGATGATCAGCCCCCACTGCACTTGCCGGGGGAGCTTCGTCATCCACAAGAAGTACGCGAGCAACCAGCGGTACAGGAAGTTGCGGGCTTTAAGTGCCTCGACGATGCCGATGCGGGCGAATTCCAGATCCGGCTTCAGACGCAGGGCCTCGCGGAAATGGATCATCGCTTGTTTGGGGTTTCCTTTTTCCAGCAGGGCCCAGCCTTGATTGGCGTGGGTGAGCGGATCGTCCGGACGGCGGGAGAGCGCATCGCCGATGCTGGTTGCCGCTCCAGCCCGATCGCCGAGCTTGATCAGCGCCTGAGCCCGCAGGTTGAGGCAGAGGTTGTGCTCGGGATCAATCGAGAGCCCTTCATCCGCCGCGGCGAGTGCTTCTTTCCACCGCCGCTGTCGATAATGAAGCGAGGCCAACACCGCGAAATAGTCCGGGTCATAGGGGTCGAGACGCAGCGCCTCTTGAATGGCCCGCTGGGCCTCCGGCAGGCGGTTCCGCGAGTCGAAAATATGGGCCAGCGCGTAGTACCCAAACGATTCTTCCGGAGCGAGGTGAATCGCCTGCTGGGCGTGCTGCTGCGCTTCGTCGTACTTCTCCCCGGTGACCAGGCAGAGCCCCATCAATGCATGCGCATCAAAGTCCTCCGGATCCTCGAGGAGATGGAGACGCAATTCCATGAGCGCCTGATCGGGACGATCCTGGTGGTACAGAAGTTTCGCGCGCTCCAGACGGCTCATTTCAGCTTCATGTATCTGAGGATGTCGTCGTAAAGGCCCCCCTCGTTCGCATACAGGGCGTGGTTGCGGGCCGTGGTGAACCACTCCTTCGTCGTCGGCTTCACCGCTGCGGCTGCCGCGCTCAGGTCCGGCGTCGTCAGCGGCTTGGGAACCCCCGCCTTCATCGCCTCGCGGAGCTTGGCCTCAATCGCCTGGTCGATCATCCCCTTGAGGTCCGCGCCGGAGAACTGCTCCGTCTTTTTCGCCAGCACGTTGTAGTCGATGTTCTGAATCGGCTTTCCCTTCAATAAGATTTGCAAGATGCCGGCGCGAGCCGTTCCATCCGGCGGCGGCACGAACAGGATCCGATCGAACCGGCCAGGGCGGCGGAAGGCGGGATCCAGATGCCACGGCGAATTCGTCGCAGCCAGGATGAGCACTCCTTCGTTGCTCGCCCCCATGCCGTCGAGCTCGGCCAGGAACTGGTTGATGAGATGCCGCCCCGCGTTCTGCCGCATGTCGCTCCGCCGGGAGCCGAGGGCATCGACCTCGTCGAAAAACAGCACACAAGGGGCGGCGCGGCGAGCCTGGTCAAAAATCTCGTGCAGATTTCGCTCGCTGCTGCCGATCCACATATCCAGCACGTCGCTGATGCCGACGTTGATGAAGCCGGCTTTGATTTCTCCCGCCGTCGCCCGGGCCAGGTGCGTCTTTCCACAGCCAGGTGGGCCATACATCAAGATGCCGCCGCCGACCTTCTTGCCATACGCTTCATACAGCTCCGGGTGCGACAGCGGATGGATGATCTTCAGCCGGATTTCCTCCTTGAGCTGCTCCATGCCGCCGATATCGGCAAAGTTGATCTTGGGACGCTCGACCTTGTCTTCCACCGGCGAGCCCGGCTCCTGCCAGCCGGCCCGCATGCGTCCTTCGACCACATCCGACTCTTCATAACCGGGGCCGATGCCCAGCCTTTTGGCGAAGTCTTCGTCGGCCAGCTCGGGATCAGTTTCCACCGCAAGTTTGTACTCAGCGACCGCTTGCTGAACCTCTCCGCGACGGAGCAGAGCCTGGGCATAGAGCAGATGGGCCTGAGCGGGCGGATTGCGGCCTTTCACCACATCCTCCAGAATCACCAGCGCCGCACTCTCTTTCTTCTGCGCCCCGAACGCCCGGACCAGCCCCAACTTGAGTTGCACATTGGCGGGAGCAAGGGCCAGCGCCTCGCGGAACTGCACCTCCGACTCTTCCCCTCGGCCGCTCGCCAACAGCGCCTCCGCCAGATGCTGGCGAAGCGGGACGTTTTCGGGCGACAGATTGACCGCTTCGAGGAGAGCGGAGAGAGGATCAGGAGTCATAAAGGGAATTCCGAATGACGAATTCCAAGTGGCGAATGAGCAGAGGGATTTTCATTCGTCATTCGCCATTCGAATTTCGTCATTTGCTACGATAGCAGCATTCCATCGTCTAAACCATTGTCTCACACAGTCTCAATTCCATGAAAATCACCGCTGTCAAAACCATTCCTCTCGGCGGAGCCACCCACGATCACGGCTGGCCGGGAGGGACTGATCCCAATGTGCAGTACAACACGCTGATCGAGGTCATCGGCGAGGACGGCTTTGTCGGCATCGGCAGTTGCTATACGTCGCGGCAACTGGTGGAAGGATCGCTGGCCCTGCTGTTGCCGCACATGATCGGCGAGTGTGCTCTTGAACCGGAGCGTCTCAGCGAGAAGCTGCGGCAGAGCATGTTCTGGTTCGGCCGCGGAGGGGCGGTCGAGCACGCCATCAGTGGCATCGACATTGCCCTCTGGGATTTGCTTGGCAAAGTGACGAACCAGCCTGTCGCTCGGCTGCTCGGCGGTATTTACCGGGACAAGATCAAGCCCTATGCCAGCATCCTGTTCGACGACCCGCCCGTCCTTCGCGACAAGCTGCTCCAGCAGACCGAGCGGGGCTTCAAAGCCATCAAAATGGGCTGGCGTCCCTTCGGCCGCGTCAGCCGCGAGCTGGACGAGCTGCTGATCCGCACTGCCCGCGACACCGTCGGCCCGGACGTGGAACTCATGGTCGATGCCGGCGGCAGCGAGCAGTTCTGGCCGCACGGCATCTCGTGGGCCCGCGAAACGGCCAAGATGCTCGGCGATTACAAAATCACCTGGTTCGAGGAAGCCCTCCGCCCCGACGACGTCGACGGCTTCCTGGAGCTACGGCAAAACTCGCCGGTCCTCATTGCCACGGGGGAAGTCCTTTCGCGGCGGCAGGCGTTCCAACCCTTCATCGAGCGGCGAGCGCTCGACATCATCCAGCCCGACTGCACCAAGTGCGGCGGGCTCTCCGAAGCCCGCCGTCTCGGCTGGATGGCCTACGACCACGGCCTGATGCTCGTCCCGCACGGTTGGAACACCGCCATCGGCGTTGCCGCCGACCTGGCCCTCACCGCCAGCCTCCCCATCGCCAAATGGGTCGAGTACCAAACCGGCGTCCCCTACATCGAGGACATCATCACCAAACCCTTCCAGCTCGACGCCGACGGCATGTTGCAAGTCCCCACCGGGCCGGGGCTTGGGATTGAGCTGGACCGGGAGGCGATTAAGAGGATGACCGTGAAGTGAGAGTAGGCGGCGAGTCCTCTCGCGCGCCAGCAGAGTTCGGTCGGAACCTCCGCTACTTCCTTTATCACATCGACGACGATTGCTGAGTAAACCCTGGTCATGCCCGCCGACCTCAATCCCTACACTTCGCCGGCAATCCTGCCAAGCTTACGGCCTCCCGCGCCGCGAGGTGGATTGCGATCCTTACGCATTCCGGCGTTGGGACTGCTTGCTTTGTCAGGTTCAATTTCGACACTCTGGCTTGCAGTTTTCATTGTCACAGTCATTTTTTGGCTTTACGCCCTGTTCGCGAGTGAACCTTTGGGACGCTTCTCTGTGGAACTGATGGAAAGGTTCATGGTGTGGATTGCCATCGTCGTTGCCAATGTTGTCGTGTTCATTAGTTCCTGCAACATGCTCCTTGGACGGAGGTATCGGCTCTGTTATGCCTCAGCGGTACTGGCCTGCATCCCCCTGTTGTCGCCATTCATTTGGCTCGGCATGCCCTTCGGCATCTGGGCACTCGTCGTCCTCCACCGCCGCGACGTGAAGGAGGCGTTCGCCCGCAACACCAATCGGTCGAATGTCGCGAATGCCATCCAAGACTAAACTCTGGTCATGCCCGACGACCTCAATCCCTACGCCTCGCCGGCCCCCATTCCTCATGACCACGCGCCGCAGCCGGTCGATCGGCTCGGTCCGCTTCGTGGGCCGTCGATTGGGCTTCTATTGAGCTCGGGTCTGGTGGTTACTGTCGGGGGATTCACCTTCTTATTGGATACGCTGGAGAGGCTCATAAGTGGCTTGACGATGCGCGGTCCAGAAGCTGGGGATGTTTTCCTCATTGTGATGTACCTCGCGAGCGTTCCGATCTTCGTTGGTGCCATCAACATGCGCTACGGCACGCGATACCGCTGGGCCTACGCCGCCGCGGTGATAGCCAGCATTCCGATGTTAACTCCGTTGTTCTGTTGGGGACTCCCCTTCGGCATCTGGGCTCTCATCGTTCTCCATCGCCGCGATGTGAAGGCCGCCTTCGCGGCAATCGCAGCCAAGAAAGTGGGTGTCACTGACTAGCCACGGACTCGCGACTTCCAATCTCGAGCACCGCTTGATATGCTCGGCTGGCCGCTATGGGGGAAAAAGAGTGATAACCGACATCCTGGCAAGGCGCAAACCGATGGTTGCCATCTTGGTCATCCTGGCAGTCCTCGTGCTGGCGAACGGAACCGCGTGTTCCTCCGCTATTGCTGCCGACTCGCCGACTGAGGGACGGCTTCGCCTCATGATCGAGACCGATGCGGGGGGTGATCCCGACGACGAACAATCGCTGGTTCGCTTTCTGCTGTATGCCAATGATTGGGATGTCGCGGGGATCATTGCCAACCGGCCCCTTTCACGCGATGGCGAGAATCACAACCCCGAGCGGACCGGCCTGGGAGTGGTCCGCCGACTGGTGAAGGCGTATGGCGAGTGTTACCCCAATCTTGTCAAGCACGATGCCCGCTATCCATCGCCGGACGAACTGCTGAAGCGAACGGTGGCCGGGTACGACGACACGGAAGAGGCGGTCAACCTCATCATCGCCGAAGTTGACCGGTCCGATCCGCGCCCTCTCTGGTATTCCGACTGGGGGACCGATCAGGGGGTCGGAAAAAACAACCTGCGGCGGGCGCTCGACCGGGTGCGGAAAGAGCGGGGCGAAGCAGGTTACGCGAAGTTCAAGAGTCGCCTGCGGCTCAGCTCGGCGGACAAATTCGCCGAACATACGACGGAGCTTCAGCCGGCGTTTCCCCTGTGGGTGGACACCTTTCGCCCGGAGTTGGAAGGAAAACGCTGGTATCACCGCTTTTCCGGCCTGACGGCGACCGCGGGAGGATTTGACCTGAAGCGCGATGCCCTGGCAGGCCACGGCCCGCTCGGGGCTCTCTATCCGACCAACACCACGCATGTGCAAAAGGAAGGGGACACGATGACGTTCCTCTACCTGGTTCCCACCGGCATGAACGACCCCGAGCAGCCGGGCTGGGGAAGCTGGGGAGGCCGTTATGGGCGGAACGAAAAGCAGGAGGGCCGCCCTTACTACTGGGCCAACCAGCAGGACACCTGGCAAGGGAGCACCCATCGCGACCACACGCTGCGCCGCTGGGCGGCCGACTTGCAAAACGACTTTCGGGCGCGGCTCGAGTGGTGCGTCAAATCGCCAAAGGAGACGAACCACTCGCCGCAAGCAGTGCTGAACGGCCAGAAGGGAAAGGCCATCCTGCAGGTTACCGCAACCGCGGGCGAAAAAATATCGCTGAGCGGAGCCGGCTCTTCCGATCCCGATGGCCACGAGCGCGACTACGAGTGGTTTGTCTACCGTGAGGCAGGGACCTACGGGGGGGATGTGGTTCTTGCGGATGCCGACCGTTCTCTGGCCAAGATTCTGCAAGTACCGGCGGACGCCGCGGGAAAAACAATTCACGTCGTCCTGGCAGTCCGGGATCGCGGAACGCCGCCGCTCGCCAGCTACCGCAGGGCCATCGTTAGCGTCACCAGGCTCTCAGGCAAATAGCTCGCGAATCACATTCCCTTCCACGTCCGTGAGGCGGAAATCGCGGCCGGCGTGGCGATAGGTCAGGCGCTCGTGATCGAGGCCCAGCGCATGCAAGAGCGTGGCATGAAAATCGTGGATGTGGACTTTGTTCTCCGCCGCATAATAGCCGTAGTCGTCGGTCGTGCCGTAGCGAAAGCCACCCTTCACTCCGCCGCCGGCGAGCCACATGGTGAACCCTTCGGGATTGTGGTCGCGACCGTTGGCACTCTCGGCGGTGGGCGTGCGGCCGAATTCGCTCCCCCACCAGATCAGCGTGTCTTCCAGCAGTCCGCGACTCTTGAGGTCCGCCAGCAGGCCGGCGATGGGGAGGTCCACTTCCTTCGCGTTCTTTTCGTGGCCGACCTTGAGGTCCGCATGTTGGTCCCACTGTACCTTGCTGTCGCTGTGCGTGACTTGAATGAATCGGACACCGGCTTCGGCGAAGCGGCGGGCCATCAAGCACATCCGGCCAAAGTTTGCCGTGATGGGATCGTCCATGCCGTAGAGCTTGAGCGTGGCGGCAGACTCGCCTGACAAGTCTTCGACCTTGGGAATTTCTGATTGCATCCGAAACGCCAGCTCGAAAGAGTTGATCCGCGCTTCGAGCGAAGCCTCGGGGCCGGCTTGGGCCTGATGTTCGCGATTCATCGCGCTCAGCCGGTCCAGCTGCAGCCGCTGGATGTCGCGGGGGAGTTGTGAGTTGCTGATGTATTTGACGTGCGCTTTGTCCGACGGGACGCTGGCGTCGCCCAGGGGTGTCCCTTGATAGACGGCGGGGAGAAACGACGATCGCCAGTTGTTGATGCCGCCAAAAGCCAGCGAGGGGCAGATGGTGACGAAGGCGGGCAGATTGGCGTTGTCGGTTCCCAGACCGTAGCTCACCCAGGAGCCGATGCTCGGCCGAACGAAGTTGTCGCTGCCGGTATGCACCTTCATCATCGCTCCGCCGTGTGCGGGGTTCGTCCCGTAGACCGAGTGGACCATGCAGAGGTCATCCACTCGCTGTGCCAGATGGGGAAACAACTCGCTGACCCACAGGCCGCTCTGGCCGTACTGCTGGAATTTCCACGGCGACTTGAGCAGGTTGGCGGTCGAATTGAACTGCACGCGCGGCTTGGCGAACGGGAGCGGCTTGCCGTCGTCGCGCGTCAGCAGCGGCTTGGGATCGAACGTATCGACCTGGGAAGGGCCGCCGCACATCAGCAGAAAGATGATCCGCTTCGCCCGCGCTGGAAAATGCGGGGCCTTCGCAGCCAGCGGATTCTCCGCGGCGTGCGCAGGCGACTCGCCGGCCAGCAAGGACGACAGCGCGAGCGAACCGAATCCCACAGCCGTGCGCTGCAAGAGCGCCCGGCGTGACATCGTCGATTGAGTGTCGGTAAGCAACATCTTTGCTAGGGGATTTCGAGGGGACTCGGAATCCATTAGTGTACTCCATGATGCCTCAGATTACGCGGCTGGAAACTTTTGTCATCGGCGATGGTCCGGAAATCGATCCGGACCAAGGGGGGATCGAGCCGCTCGCCTGTCTGCGAGTTCATACGGACGACGGTCTGATTGGGTTTTCCGAAGTCTTTCGCGTCCCACCGGGAGTTGTGCAAGCCACCGTTGGTGGACCCGATACGCATTTTGGCCGGCTACTGCTTGGACAGGAAATCACGCACCCCGAGCGCGTGTGGCAGCATGTTTGGGACTCGCTGATTCACACGAATCGCCGCGGCTGGGAAATCATCATTCTCGGCGCGCTCGACGTGGCCATCTGGGACATCTACGGACAGTCTCTCGGCCAGCCGGTGTGGCAGTTGCTCGGCGGCTCGCAACGCGGTCCGTTTCAGACTCACTCGGAAACTCGCAAAACCAGCGTCGTCCCCTACTGCACGCTCGTCTCCGATACCTGGGGAGGCGAGGCCATGATCGCCCAGCAAACCGACCGCGCGGAGCGGCTCTTGGGGCTTGGCTATCGGGCTTTCAAAGTCGAGCCGATGATGTCGTCTCCGAAGGACGTCATCGCAATGGCTCGCCGGACCAGAAAGGTCCTCGGTCCCAAACCAACGCTGATGGTCGATGTCGGCTACTTGTTCAATGATGTGCCGACGGTGGCTCGCATTTGCCGCGAATTGGAAGAGCTGGACATCTTCTTTTTCGAGACGCCCTTTCCCGTCGATTCGCCAGAGCCCTACGCGCGGCTCGCCGAACAGACGTCAATTCCGCTGGCGATGGGAGAACATGGTGTCACCCGCTGGGAGTTCCTGGACATGATGGACCGGGGCAAAGTCTCGGTCGTGCAGCCCTACATGACCACCTGCGGCGGCTTGACCGAAGCCAAGCGGATTGTTGACCTAGCCTTGTCGCGCGGGGCGCTCGTCTGCCCCGGCAACTGGTCCACGCAAATCCTGGGCGCGGCATCGATCCATCTGGCGGCCTACTCTCCGATTACTCCCTTCATCGAATTCGCCCCAGCCGAAGTTTTTGACTCGCTACTGCGGCAAGAGCTGCAAGAAGCCGGATTTCCCGTGAAGAATGGCGAGATCGAAATTCCCGCCGCGCCGGGCATTGGCTACCACTTTCCGGAACACCTGGCGACCAAGTACCGAATTGGCTGATGCAATCACCGCGTCCCTTGAAAGCACTTACTCATGGCAACCGCCACCACCGCGAACTCCCTTGCTTTTTTCGACCGCTGGCGAGTGGTGCTGCTCTTGATGATTCTCACGGCGCTGGGGCACTTCAACCGCGAAGGATTGGCAGTTGCAGGTAATAAGGTGTTCATGGGGCAACTCCAGATCACGGAAGTCCAGATGGGCTGGGTCTACACGACATTCCTGATTACTTACACGATCGGCATGCTGCCAGGTGGCTGGCTGATCGACCGCATTGGTTCGGTGAAAGCGTTGACGCTGTTTGGTCTGTCGATGGGAACTTTCGTCGCGCTCACCGGGATTCTGGCGTGGACGGCCAATGTTCCGCTGGTTCTTTGGATCGGACTTCTCGTGGTTCGCGGCCTGGCGGGGGTTTGCAACTCACCGCTGCATCCCGGTGCCGCCCACGTGGCCTCGGATATGATGTCCCAAAGCCATCGGGCCACGGCCAACGGCATGCGTACCGCCGGAGCCTTGCTCGGCATCGCATTCAGCTATCCGATTTTTGCCTGGCTCATCGATCATCTCACCTGGCCTTGGGCATTTGTCGTGAGCGGCTCGACACTGGTGGCCAGTGGCATTCTCTGGAAACTGCTCGTCACTCCTCTTGTGCCGGTGGCGCAGGCCAAGATTCCGGCAAAGAATTCCGCCGCCGACTCACAAGCCGCGTGGGCAATACTCGGCCAGGCGAACCTCTGGCTGGTGACGCTCAGTTACGCTGCCTACGGGTACTTTCAATACCTGTTCTTCTATTGGATGGGGCACTACTTTGAAAAAGTCCTGCATTTGCCTGATCCCGAATCCCGCCAGGCATCGTTCTACATCTTTCTCGCCATGAGTGCCGGCATGGCCATCGGCGGGTTGGGGACGGACTTCACGTGCAAGTTGCTCGGCACCGTTGTCGGCAGGCGTAGCATTGTGATGACCGGAATGGTCTTGGGGGCGCTGTTCGCGCTGCTCGCCGTCAACATGTCCGACTACAGGAGCGTTGCCATCTGCCTCGCCATCTCGATGGGATCGCTGGGGATGTGCGAAGGGGTGTTTTGGACCGCGGCGACCGACATTGGGGGCAAATCCGCCGGCTTCTCGGGGGCGTTTATTAATACTGGCGGCAACATCGGTGGATTCATTTCTCCCGTGCTAACTCCGTTGATGGCTCAAACCATCGGCTGGCCAGGAGCCATCACGGTCGCCTGCGTGATCGCCGCCTTGGGGGGATTCTTGTGGTTTGTGATCCATACTCCGGAATCAGTGCAGCAAGAATAGCTCCGCCGGCACAATCGACCTATGTCCAAGCACGATTTCACGGCTGAAGAGTTTGCCTCCCGACGAGCCCGGGCCCGCGAAGCAATTGGGGCCGCGGGGCTGGATTGGTTTCTCGCCATTCATCCCGTCTCCATTCGCTGGCTGACGGGGTCCGATGCCAAGAGCTACCAGGAATTTCAATGCCTGCTCATTTCGGCGAAACCCGGACCGATTTGTGTGCTGACTCGCGATGGGGAACGGCAGGAATTTCGCGACGACGCGCTGGTCGATGAACTCCGCACATGGGGCGGAGGGGAGCCCGAGAATCCGATAGCGGCTCTGGAGAAGTTCGCTACTTCTCTGGGCGTGATGGGAAGTCGAATCGGAATGGAAGTGCCAGGCTACTATCTCCATCCGCATCACTATCTCCAAATCAAACAGCTCTTCGGTGAGTCTCGCGTCACGGAAGCGACGAATCTGATTCACGATCTGACGCTGGTGAAATCGGAAACGGAGATCCGTTACATCCGCGAAGCGGCTCGTTTCGCCGACGTCGCCATGCATCGATTTGCGTCCGCTTTGACCGAAGGCCGCAGCGAACTCGAAATTGCCGCCGAGGTCTATCACGCCTTGCTAACGTCGGGCAGCGGACTCGCGGCCAGCCCCATCAATCTGATCTCCGGCGAACGCTCCTGCTTCAGCCACGGAGCGCCAACCGACCGGCGGCTCCGGCGCGGGGACTTTGGCAATGTCGAATACGGTGCCACCTGCAAACGCTACACCTCCACGATCGGCCGGCAGTTCTGCCTCGGCGAGCCGGCGCGGCGCATGCGAGAGCTCTACGACCTTGTTCGCCGGGCCTCCGACGCCTGCATCGCCGAAATCCGCGCCGGAGTCCCTGCCGTTGTTCCGCACGAAGCCGCCAAACGAATAATTGCTGATGCCGGGCTCGATCGCGCCCGCGTCCATCTGTCTGGTTACGGACTGGCTCCCGGCTCTCCACCCACTTGGGCCGAACCGATCCACCTCTTCGGCGGCAGCACCTACACCTTACAAGCCGGCATGGTGGTGACGGTCGAACCCCCTGTTTTTCTCGGCAACGAACGCTTGGGAGCCCGCCTTATCGACAACGTGCTCGTCACTTCTAGCCAGGCGGAAATACTATCCCGCTACAGTCGCGATCTGATCACGGTCCAGTGACGCTTTCCGGAAGCTGCCTGGCATTTTCCCGCATTCCGTTTGACACCCAGCCGCCGGTTTGTATAGAATCAAGGCAGTAATGAGTACAGCGGTATCCCCTACCGCGTTTTCAGGTTGTGAGTTGGTTCAGGCATCGCCCAGCCGGGCGGATGCCCGCTTTCGCCGCTCACAGGTGCTATTGTTTTTCACCCCTAAGTGCGAGAGCGAAGCCATGTCTCCCCTTTTTGGAATGTTCGGGATTGGCCAGACGGAACTGATCATCGTGGCGGTGATCATCCTCATTCTTTTCGGCCATCGTCTTCCCAGTTTGATGTTCTCCTTGGGCAAAGGTGTCAACACCTTCAAGGAAGGGCTCAACGCCAAAGGGGAGCCGGACGACGGCACGGCCGCGACCGTGACCGACAAGAGCAAAGAGTAGCAGCTGCCAGCCGGTTTGCCTCGCTCGTCCTGCCGCTCTTAATCCCTCTTGTTTCGTGAGCACACGCCATGTTTGGTCTGGGAATGTCGGAAGTCGTTATTATCGGCATTGTGGCCATTCTGCTGTTTGGCAAAAACCTGCCGGCTCATGCGGCGAAGTATGCCAAGATGTACCGCGAGTTTCGCCGCGGCCTCACCGACATCCAGTCGCAGATCGACTTCACCGGCGAGCTCACGGGGGAATCCAAACCCAAGCCGAAGAAGACCTACAGCGACTACGACGACCGGGACGAAATCTCCGCTCCCAAATTCGAGCCGCCGCCGGCTCCACCGGAAGCGATGTAAGGCTGTTGGCTTGGGGCCACTATTGCGGTGGGCCACAGCCACAAAATCGTTCGGCAGGCGTCCCAACCGCCCAGCCGAGTCTTCCTGCCGCAAGAAAAGTAGGCCGCCAGTCCTCTGGCGAGCCCCGAGAGTTCGGTATCCAAGCTGGAAGAAGTAAAGCGGTGAAGGAAGTTTGCATCGGGCGCTGGGGCAATCCAGTTTCTGTGCGATTTCTTGGAGCCCGGAAAAGGGGACATTCTACTTTTTCTGGTTGACGGCGCTTACTCAGGGAGCTTAAATTGCCCCCATGCCGCGGACTGCTCGAGCTTCGCTGGGGAATTGGTGTTATCACGTTCTCGGGCCGGGGGAGCGGGCGGGCCGAGGTGTTTCATAAGCCCGAGGATTATGCCGCCTTCCTCGATCTTTTTGCTCCCGCCTGCGAGCGGATTTCGATGCGTCTGGTCGGCTGGTGCCTGATGCCCAATCACTTTCACCTGGTGCTCTGGCCGCGCAAGGATGGGGACCTGGGCCGGTGGATGCAGTGGCTGCTCACGTCGTACGTCCGCCGCTATCACAAGCACTACCATTCCAGCGGCCATGTCTGGCAGGGGCGGTTCAAGGCTTTTCCCATCCAGCAGGACGAACATTTTCTTACCGTCCTCCGCTATGTCGAACGAAACGCCCTGCGGGCCGGACTCGCCCCCTCGGCTCACGACTGGCAATGGGGGAGCCTCCGGGCCAGAACTGTGCGGGGCAGGAGCGACCTGCTGGCTGTGCCCCCCGTGCCATTGCCCAAGAACTGGGCCCGCCTGGTCAACGAGCCGCAGTCCGAAGCGGAAGTCGCCGCGATCCGGGCGAGCATCGCGCGTGGTCGCCCGTACGGAAGCTCCACCTGGACGCGCCTCGCATCGACAAAATTGGGGCTAGAATCACCCCTCCGACCCCGCGGCCGGCCGAAGAAAGACGATAAAAAGTAGAATGCCTCCTTTTCCGGGCCCTTTCCGGGCTTCCGAGCCCGATTTTGCGGCTTACTTGATTTTTCCATAGCGGAAGATCTTGAATTCTTCCAACCAAATCTGATCGCGATCGCTAAAACTCTCGATCGGTATGGATTTGTCCTCCTTGCTAGGAATGTATACTTCGTCTCCTTTTGAACTGAAGCCGGTGTTCTTCGGGGGCCCGGAAAAGGGGACATTCTGATTATCAGTGAAATCGGGAAGAAACGTGGGATAAAAGTCGCCATTCACTTCAGGAGTAACTCATGAAACAGTTTCATTCTTCCGGTCTCGAAGGGGGCAGCATTCCCAGACTCCCGCAGCGCGAGATTCCCGCAGTGCCGGCTGAACGCTGTTAAGCCCCCGCGTCCACGCGGGGAAGCACCGCCTGGGGTCGGTGGCTAAGCGAAGAACCCATCGCCTTCGCCGCCACGGGCCACATCCGTCGCCCCTATGCGAAGCCTGAAGCTTTTGATGCTTCCTCGCTGACGCTTCGGGTTGGTAGGCTGCGGCCTACTTCGTTTTCAGGATCAGCATGACCGCGGGGCTGACCCGGGCGTCGACTTCTTCGGTCGAGAGCTTCGTGGTGCCGGCAGCGGGGACGGCGGGGGCGTCCTTGGGAAGGTGCAAGGCCAGAAACTTGAGCAGGTCGGGGGCGGGAATCGCCATGCCGTAGGTATCTTCGAGGTCGGCGACTCCCCGCTGCGTTTTGGCGGTGACCATGCCGACGACGTTTCCCTTGCTGTCGCAGAGGGGACCACCGCTGTTGCCGGGGTTCACCCGCATGTCCAGCAGGTACATGTTGTTCTGCTCCTGATCGGGAAGCGCGGAGATCACTCCCTCCGTCAGCTTCACCCCTTCGCCAGTCTTGCTCACCAGCGGAAAACCGAAGGCGATGACGGCAGCGCCGCGGCCCGTCTTGGCGTCGGAGAGGCCGATGGGAGTGAGTTTGGTTCCCGCGGGGGGCTCGATCTTAATCAGGGCCATGTCTCGATTGGCGTCCTCGGCGATGACGGCTGCCACGAGGGGCTGTTCAATACCTTTGAGGCGGACCAGCACCTGGCCGTCCCCTTCCACCACATGATGGTTGGTGAGCAGATAGCCCGATTCGGAAATGACGAAGCCCGTGCCGAAGGAGAGAATGTTCCGGTTCTTGGTGGCGTCCTTGGCCGCGGCCAGCCGTTCCTTCAGCTCCTTGTCCTTGGGTTCATAGGTGGCCGCTTCGTCGAGGTGGCGCAGGCCTTCGTCCTGCTTTTGCATCGTCAGCAGCACCGAAGCCGCCAGCAAATGCAGGGCCGCCCCGCGGTCGGGATCGACAAACCGCTTTTTTCCGGTCCACTCTTCCAGCGGAGCCAGGGCCTGGGCGATAGCCGCCTGGTCATCCAGGCGGACCCCTTGCAAACGAAGTTGCAGATCGGCTTCCACGAAAGCTTCGAGTTTGCCCGCGGCGTTCGTGGCATCGACCCGCAGGGCAATCGCATGCCAGGCCCGCACTTCGTCGGCGAAACTGGGGACCAACTGCCGCTCCTTGATCCAGGCCAGGGCCTTTTCCGCCGCGGCCAGACGAGCGGGATCGTCCCCGGCGCGGGCGGCCGCGAGCAAGGTGTCCCGCTCGGGCCGCTTCTGCTGCCAGGATTCCAGACTCTTGGCGATGTCGATCGTGCTCTTCCACTCCCGCTCGATGAAATAGGGAATCCCCTTATCGTCGGCCAGCACCACCGCGGGAACTTTGCGAATGCCATATTGCCGGGCGAGGGTCTGATTTTGATGAGCATCTTCCAGCCAGCTTTGCCCCTTGGCTGTCTGCGGAAAGTCAAGGATGACCGGAACGAAGCTGGCCGTGACCGCCGCTTTGGTGGGTGCTGCCGCGAGGTTCGAGGCGAGCTGCTGCGTATCGCCATCGGTGTCCGACGAGCCAAACACGAGGAGGAGATCCTTCTTGCTCGAAACGGCCAGACGCTGGGCCGATTCGACAAGTTGCAGCCAGCCGGCGAAACCCTGCGGCGAAAGCTCGGCCGAGGGAGTGGCTCCCCCCAGTGGAAAACTGGTGCCGGTGGAGTTGCCGCCAGCGGGCGTTTTGGGAGAAGTCTCGGCCTTGGTGCCCGGAGCAGAGGCGACGAGGGCCTCCCACTTCGGCGCGAAATGCGAGGTCTCGCCGCTGGCGAGGGACACCTCCGTTTCCACTTGAGTGAATCCGCGGCGCTGCAGGATCAGTTTCTTGGGTCCCGGGGGGAGCGTGAATTTGGCTTCCCCCTTGGCGGGGAGCGTCACACGTTTGCCATCAATGGAAAGTGCGCTGCCAACCCTATCGAGCTCGGGCCAATCGAGAACGAGAAAGGCCTTGCCGCTGGCAATAGCCGTTCCCTGGTTGGTTGCGGATTTGATTTTTCCGGGCTTGCCGCCGAATCCCCCTAGCATGGCCGTCAGGCCAATCGTTCCGCCGATAACGACCAGCAAGCCGAGGACGCCGCCGCCGATAAGGACAGGGGAAAGAGATTTGCCTGGCTTCTTGCCAATCCTGTCGCCGCTGGCTGCGACCGGAGTAGAAAGGGTAGTGTTCTTGCTGGGCTGGCCAGCGTTGAAGGCGATATTGGGGGGTGAGTTGTCGGCTGTTGTGCGGGCGGAACCTTCCACGGAAGTGGAAACGTCTTCACCGAGTACCGTGGAATCGTGGGACGACTTTGCAGCCTCCGCCGCCGGGAAGACAAACTCGAGTTCTTTCTTCTTGGGTGCTTTGGAAGACGAAGTGACCAGAGCGGGAAATTCCATCGCGGGAAATTCACTGGGCGCGGAGATTTCCTCTTTCGGCAAAGTCAGCGGAGCACTTTGCGGAATTGCAGCCAGCATAGGCGCTGGTGGTGTCGCGACTACGGGGGGCGGTGGTGCTGCGGGAGGGGGTGGAGGAATCGGTGGACCCCGTTTCACGGGGGGAGCGGCCTTAATTTCCGCAACTTCAGCCGGCACATCGACAACGGCGCTGCACTTGGGGCAGCGGGCCTTTTTCCCAGCTGCGGCGGCGCTCACCCGAAAGGTTGCGGTACAAGCGGTGCAGCGGCACTGTAGTTCCATGGGACCGTCCGGGGAGAGGGCATGAAGATTGGCGTGCACATTATCGAACGGCGGAGGGCTGGTTGCAAGCAATCGGCTCCGCCCGCAAAGTTTGCCAGCTTTGCCAGGTTCCGCATTATGCTCAGGACGCCGGTTTTGCCGGATATTCTTTCAATGCGGATGTTCCTTTCCGCCGATGCAGAGTAACAGGGAAGATGTCTTTTCCTCGGCATCGTCCGAGCCGCCCAGAGGTTTTTCAGGGGGACACTATGATTCGTCGCGTCATTTTCGCACTCGCCTGCGTCCTGATGCTCGGCAGCGGTTTTGCCGCCACCAGCCAGGCCCAAGAACCGGCCTACCGCGCGTATAACCGCGTGTGGGGGGGAACCTACGGGAACCACGACTGGGAGCGATTCTATCACTATCCCTACGTCTACTATCCGCAGAACTTCTGGGGGAACGAATACTCTCGCTCCAGCCAGGACATGTATTTCCGTTATCCGCCAGAAATGCGGACCCCGGTTTACAACCGCCAGTGGCACAACGAGTACCCCGAAAGCCGTCGCTATCACTCGGGCCACCAGTTCATTCTGGACGTGTTCTAGTCTCTCGCGGCATGATCAACTTCGGGATCGCGCGGCCAACATGGGGATTGTGCCGCGCTCAAGCATTCATCGCGCATGGCTGGAAGCTTGATCCAGCCGCGGCGGAGGCCGCTCGCCGGTGAGAAATGCATTAGGCGCAGCTCATCTCTTCTGTCGCCCAACGAACTCTTCTTTTAGTCGTTCGGCGGAGGATAGCAGTCCACTCACTACGTGAGCGGACATGCCAACCAACATGGACTGACATGCTTCCAATCCAAATGGTTGGAAACAACTTTCGGCATTTGGTGGATATAGCCCACAGAAAGGTGTAGGATAACTTTTTCCGGCTCGCTCTGTCATGCACATGAGATCGCTGCCATGGCCACTTTGCAGGCTCTTTCTGGCAATGTCGTCTATCGGGTCTACGAGATTCTGGAACCCAGTTTCTTACTGGGAAGGAGCCACCAGAACCACGTCTGGGACATCTTTGGCAAGGACGACCGCGTCAGCCGTTTTCATGCACAGATCGACAGAATTGGCAATGAGTTTGTGCTGAAGGACAAAGGGCACAACCCAACGTGCCTGAACAAAGTGCCGCTGACGCCTGATCGGGAAACCGCGGTACTGTCCAATGGTGACATCATCTCCGTTTGCCAATGGCGATTCCGCTTTTGTGACGACTCCGCCGTACCCGTTAAATCAGGTTCCTCGGTAACCAAGGAGACCCAGGATGTCCTCGATGCATCGTCCGTGGAGTTTTCCCTGAATGTCGAATCCGACGGCAGCAGCGCGTCCCACAATACGACATCGGCAGCAGTCAGGCTCAAAGCTCTGCTGGGAGTGCTGACGGCACTGGGGAGGACTTTGGATCTGGAGGATTTGTTAACAGGGCTGCTGGCCGAAGTGCTTAAAGTATTTCCTGCCGCGGACACTTGCCTGGTAAGTCTACGGCAGCATGACGGCTCGATGAGGCATGTGGCGTTACTCAATCGTTCGCCGGGAAAGGCACCTCCTCATTTGAGCCAAACCATCGTGGCCGAAGTCTTCCGAACCAAACAGGCCATTCTCTATTCCGACCGCCATAACAATCCCGAATTCGTGGCGAGCTACAGCTTTCGCGAAGTGGGGATACGCAGCGCGATGTGCGTTCCTTTGCTCGCCGAAGGGGAAGTCGTCGGCGTGCTGCAAGTGGACATGCGCCAGACTGAAGACCGGTTTCGGAAGGACGATTTGGAGGTGCTAACGAGTGTCGCCCCACTGATCAATCTGGCGATCCGGCATTCGCAAATGCACCAGCGGCTGCTGCTGCAACGGACCCTGGAATATGAGCTCGCAGCGGCCCAAAAAGTCCAGCGGAGCTTTCTTCCGGGCCGGATGCCCGCGGTTTCCGGTTACGAGTTCTTCGCCTATTACAACGCGGCGCTGCTGGTGGGAGGGGACTATTACGACTACATCTGGCTTCCCGATGGCCGGCTGGCCATCGTCCTGGCCGATGCCTCGGGAAAGGGAACTTCAGCCGCTCTGTACATGTCCGCGGTCTCCGGGGAGTTGAAGTGCGGCCTGTACACGGAGAAATCCGCGGCCCTGGCCTTGGATCGGCTGAACCGCTGGATTTGCGACAATCCCGACTCGAGAATTGTCACCTTGGTGATGGCCGTGCTTGATCCCGCAACCCACGCCGTAACCTTGCTCAATGCGGGACACCCCGCACCTTTCCTTCGCCGCGCTAACGGCAAGATTGAGGAAGCTGGCGAGAGTTCGGGAGGGCTTCCTTTGGGAACTTTGCGTGAAGAGTCGTACCAGGAACTGGCGATTTCGCTGGAAGCCAAAGAATCACTGCTGATGTTCACCGACGGTTTCACGGATGCCGAGAACAGCCGAGGAGAGCGCTACGATAAGAAGCGAGTGCAGGATCAGGCTGGCGTTCCCGCGCCCAACCTCTCCGAACTGGGACGCCAGATGGTTCGCGATGCACACGATTTCATGGGCATGCACCCGCAGTACGACGATATGTGCCTGACCTGCTTCGGACGGATCGGCTGAGCCTTCCCGATTATCGGCTAGTTCCCTGTCCGGTCCCAATCGCGGAATTGAAGCTGACCTGGGCGTATGTCACGATGACGAGGAGAGCGGCCAGGACCGTGCCGATGCGAATTGCAGTGCGGGCGGCGGCGGGGAGTTTACGGAAGCACGGAAGTTCCGCGGTCCAGGCTAAAAGCGGGGCGAGCAAGAGGCAAATCGCCAGACTGGTCGGCAGCGAGGCGTAAAAGCGGCCGATGAAACAGATGGTGAAAATGCCGATCAGGCCGACTCCCAAACAGGGATTTTCCACCGGCTGCTTGGGAAAGGCATAGGAGGCCAGCGAAGCGCCCGCGATGGCCCCGGCAATCGGCAAGGCGAGGAGGCCGCCAAGATAGTAGCCGGAGGGCATCACCGTGGCGCCACATGCCAGAGCACTGAGGACGAGCACCGGGGACAAGGCCCGATCCGAAGTGCGGACTTTAAGCCGGGCAAGAAGTCCCCACACCCCCGCAAGCATCAGCACCGAAAGGCCCAAGACCAGCACGGTCTCCCCGCGATTCCATTCGGCAGAGCCGGGACCTCCGAGGTCCGCCACGTAAACGGAGTTGAAGAGGAGGATGGGTGCAGCTACCGAGGCCAGGACGATTCGCAAGAGCCATGCCATCCGGCGACGCTCGGGCAGCAACATGGCCACAGCTTCGACGGCCAATGCCAGCGGCAGCAGAACCACCAGGAAGCGGTCCCGATCCTCCAGTGGCGGCCAGCGCGGCCACTGGTCGAGTAAACCGCAACCGACATAAACCCCAGCCCCCAATCCGCCCACCCAGCCCGCGGCCACGCGCCAAACTGAAGGACCTCCTCCGGGACGGGCGATCGCCAGCAGGACCAGTCCCGCGACACTGGCGGCGAGCACCGGGCTCTGTGCCATCTGGAGAAAGTCCGGCATCCGCACACTCCACGGGGCCGAGCGGTGTCATTTCTTCGCGGCTTCCAGGCCGACGATGATCTGCACGTCATCGCCGAGCGCCCCCAATTCCGTCGTCAAACCAAATTCGCTCCTCTTGATCGTCACGGTCGAAGTGACACCGACCCGCGTCGTTCCCTTGGGGAATTCCACGACTTTGTGCCCTCCCTTGAGCTTCAGCGTGACCGGTTTTGTCACTCCGTGCAGCGTCAAGTCTCCCGTCACCTCATAACCGGCGTCGGTCGCCTTGACCTTGGTGCTCTGAAAGGTGAGAGAAGGGAACTGTTTGACGTTGAAGTAATCGGGAGCCCGCAGATGCTCGTCCCGCTTGGCATTGTTGGTATCCACGCTTTCCACCTTGATATCCAGCGCGAACGACGACTTGCTCGGATCGTCCTTATTGATCACGAACGTGCCAGAGTAATCGTTGAATCGGCCATGGATGTCGCTGATGCCCGCATGAGAGATCATGAACGAGACCGAGGAATGGACCGGATCGACCGTGTAGGTCTCGGCCGCCTGGGCCGTCATTCCCAGGATCGCGAGTGCCAGTGCCGCCAGACCGTGTTGCCGGAATTTCGTTATCATGGTTTGCTCCTGTTCCCAGTGTTGAGATGTACCGCGACCGTATCTTAACGGGTGCTGCGCGAATACTCCATTGTGGACAACGACTCTTGCCGGCAATATTTTCTGTTGGAATACAACATGACCAATGTCCCGTTTCCTTCGCTCTACGAACGTCTCGGTGGCGTTTATGCTATTGCCGCCGTGGTCGATGATTTCATCGACCGGATCATGGAGGACACGCGGCTGAACGCGAATCCGCTGGTGGATGAGGCCCACCATCGAGTCTCCAGGGCGGGTTTCAAGTATCTGGTGACGGAACAGATCTGTTGGGCCGCCGGCGGTCCGCAGCAGTACACCGGGCGGAACATGCGCGACTCGCACGCGCACCTGAAAATCACGGCGGCGGAGTGGGAGGCATTTTTGGACGACTTGCGGCAGACGCTCGACAAATTCCAAGTGCCGGCGGCAGAGCAGGGAGAACTGTTTGCAATTGTGGCGAGCACCAAGGGGGACATTGTGCTCTAGGTCATTGCGCTCGTGAGAAGTCCTTCGATGGTCGCCGTTTCGACCGGCTCCAGGGGAACCAAGACGGCGTCCAAATCAACCCGCATGTGAACTGCGTCTGTGGTTCCAGTCAGCGGCAACATGCCGACGCTGGCGGCAAAGCGGAAGACAATCTGGCTGGCGGCCTGGCCATAGCGGTGAGCAATGCGGAGAAATTCCGGATGAGACAGTGCGCCGCCGTTGGCGGTGAGGAGTGAAAAACCCTGGTAGGTGATCTTGTTAGCATTGCAGTATTTCCGCACGCTTCGGTCCCAGCCGCGCGAGGCGTAGCAGCGGTTCTGCACGAAGGCGGGTTTCACTTTTGCCTTCTCGTGCAGTTCCGCAAGTTGTTCGAGACTGACATTGCTGACGCCAAGCAGCTTTGCTCGCCCGCTGTCGTGGATTCCCTCCATGGCCCTCCAGGCGGACCAGTCATCCGCGGCCAGGCCGGTTCGCTGCTTTGGCCCGTGCAGAAGATACGAGTCGACGGTATCTACGCCCAGATGCTGAAGGGAACTGGCGAATGACTGCTCCACCTGCGTGGCAATTGGAGCGGCGGGGTCATAGGGCAGCCGATGATCCTGTCCGTTTTGAAATGTGAACTTCGTTTGCAAGAAAAGATTGTCCCGCCTGACCAGGCCTCGCTGGATGGCTGCCGCGATGGCCTGACCGACGGCTGCTTCGTGATAGTGCTTCCGCTGGTTGGCGGTGTCGATGCCGCGGAAGCCCTGTTCAATCGCCAACTCCACAAGCCGCTGGGTTTGGTCTTCTTTCCAGGCGGTTCCGTAGAGGAAACCGGGAACATGAACGCCGTTCATTTCAGCCGGAAATTGCCGAGGATCGCTCATTTGCTGTTTTGGATTTCGACGTGCTCGGTGCTGACGGCGCAGTTTCGGTTGTCGAAGATGTTCAAATAGAACACCTTCGCTCCCTCGGGGATCTTCGCGCTGACTCGGCCTGTTTTGGCGTCGACTTCTGCCGGGGCAGATTCCCACTTGCGTTCTTGCCATTTTCCATCGCCGAGCGTGAAGGCCAATTCCGCTTTAACGATCGGAACGTCCGATTTGAATGTGGCCCAGGCTTCGCCCTCTTTATGACCCTGCTCCATGATGGTGGCGAGCGGGTTGCCGCCGCGGAGGAATTGACTGGCGAAGGCGTGAATCTCCTCTGGATTCTCGCCGACTGGTCCGTGGCCGTGGGGCATGCGGATGCGAAGACAGAGCGTGCGCGGACTTCCGGGGAGTCGATACGATTTCTGCCAGGAGTCCATCGGGTAGGCAAAGTCGTTGGTGCCGTTGACCCACAGGATGGGCATCTTGGCATCTTTGAGATAAACCGATGGATCCCAATGTCGCAGCCACTGGTTCGCTTTCTCTTTCCCCATCTTTTCGAACGCCGGCAGCCAGGCGGAGTTTTCGCCGAGGAAGCCGCAGCCATAGACGGGGACGGCGAACTTAAACCGGGAATCGACGCCGGCCACAATGCTGGTCATGTATCCGCCCCACGAGATGCCGGTGACGCCAATGCGGTCGGCATCGACTTCGGGATACGAGCGGAGCAGCGAATGCGCGAGGGCGACAGCACTGACGGCCTGGTAGGTCCATTGATCCTCGACCGGCTCGTCAAGCTGCGTGAAGCTCGCGTCCCAGCCGCGGGGACCGCCGTGCTCGTGATGCTTCCACTGGTTCCCTTCTCGCACCGGCACACAGCCGCACAAGTCCATGGCGATGGCCGCATAGCCACGGGCATTCCAAACCTTGACCCAGCGATCAAACGCCGTCCCGCCTCCGCCGTGAATCAAAACCATCGCGGGAACCTTCTTGCCGGGCTCGGCTGCAGCGTCCTTTGGCACGCCGTAGTAGGCGAAAACGCGGGTCGGCTGACCTTTGTACTTCGCCCCTTCAAAGAAGTGGGCCTTCACACCTTCCGCCGGGGCGACATCCGCAGGAAAGACCGCGGGGGTTTTGGACAATGCCTCTAAATCGAAACGAACCGACGGGGGTGATGCTGGTTTGGGCGGTTCATCTTCGGCTGAGCAGATTGCAGTCGCCAGCAAGAAGAGTGGCCAGCCAACAAGAAGGTGAACGCTAGAGGAAGATGATAGATTCACAGAGAACTTCCCGGTACGGAGTGACGGCAAGAAGCAAAGTTGGGACTCGCGACCAGCTTAATCGTTTCCCAGCATTAACGCAGCAACGGCAGGGCATGAATGGGCCAGCGCATAAAAAGAACGCGGCACCTTCCCAGAAAGATGCCGCGTCCTCAGGTAGCAGTTCGGGCGTACACGAGCTGCTTGAGTTTCAATTGAAGGCCTAGACCCTCACCCCGGCCCTCTCCCCGAGGGAGAGGGGGAGCTTACACCGCCAGCTCCTCGACCTCCTTGGCGAGCCGCTTTCGGGCGACGTGCAGACGCCGCTTGATGGTGCCGACAGGTGCCTCGAAGTCCCCGGCCATTTCGTTCAGCGAGCGGCCGTGGACGTAGAACGCCACCAGCGTTTCGCGGTCCATCCGGCCGAGCTTCGCCAGGCCCTGGCGGACCTGGGTCGCCCGCTCGCGGGTCAGCACCCGGGTCAGAGGCGTTTCCACCTCGACCGCGGTCGCTTCCAGCGCCTCGGGCTCCAGCGAAATGTCACCGTTCCGTCGGACGAGCCGGTTGATCGCCATCCGAGTGGTGATCTGCCGGATCCAGCCGGGGAAGGCCTCGGGAGTGCGGAGCTGGTCGATCTTCTTCATCGCCTGGATGAAGACGTCCTGGCACAGCTCCTGCGCTTCGCCGTAGTCGGAGAGCCGGCGCAGACCGATGGCCAGCACGTGCCGCTCGAACCGCTCGAAGAGCTGGCCGAAGGCCTGCCGGTCGCCGCTCTGGGCGCGGGTCACCAGGTCGATCAGCTCGATCTTGTCCGTCGTGATATCGTTGGTCAGAGTGATGGTGGTCATGATTGTCTCTCGTATCTCGCGGCGTTTGCTGGCAGCAAATCTGCGGCAGGCAGCTCACACGCGAGGCCGCGTGTGGCTACGAGGGCAAACGCATCGGGGTCAGGAAACAGCGGCAGCAGCGGCGAGGGATGCGCGGATCAGATGATCCGCTGGCCTCGGCTGGCGACCGCTGGTTGGCTTAGAGGACAGGTTTCGCGAACGGTCGCGAAACTAAGCTGTCCCTCGTAAGCCCCCGAAGGGTCGCCCTAGCCGGGAGGGAGTTGATTCCGAGCCCGGCAGCCACGATTGGTCTGCCTGGTAGGAATAACTCTCCTGACACCCCGGCTTGGATTTGCCGAGGTGCCATCTCCCAAATTTCTGGGAGGGTCCCTGATGGAGGCGGAGCGCATGCAGATCGAGCCCGCGCACCGTATCCATGCCCATGTCAGCCGCGACTGCGATGGCAGCGCGATTGGCGACGACGTTGTCGTTGGCGATGGTGGTAATGACGGTACGCATGGCTGTCCTCCGCTGCGGCTTCGCGCAGTGCGAGAGATGTGAAGAAGATAAAAATGTCGCTTTCGTTGCCGAAAGGACTTTGGTTCTCTGTTGATCTAACCTCTTGGCTACTCCTAAGAGTCGCCAAACTGCGAAACTATTCCTGCAAACTTAAAATATACCGCCAAAACGCTCTTTTGGCAATTCGCAGCTTGCCGCTGGGAATTCGCAAAAAGAGTATCTCCCGGGCCGGTACGCGGGTAAGACGGAACATCGGCAGAAAGGTTCGCGGGGATTTCGAGAAAAATCCAAAGTCGGCCGCGAGTCCTCTCACGAGCCATCAGAGAGGATTTTGATCAGGCATAAGTCTTTGCCGATTCAGGACTTACCCTGCTGGCTTGCGAGAGGACTCGCGGCTTACTGGAGCCCTTGTCCCAAGGCAAAGACCTCTTCGGCATCCAAAACCAGGTCGTTTCGGGTGAAAAGCCGCTCGATGGCCGCCCGGTGGATTTTCATTTTGTTTCCGCCTACGCCAATGGCCCCGTAGCAGATAACGCCGGAATGTTCTTTGGCTTTATCCATCACCTCGATTCCTTCGATGCCCAGTGGGGGGACCGCGTTCAGGTCAATCGCCACTTTCAGCGTGGTAGCAGTCTTCAGCACATCCGCGGAAAGGAGTTGAATGCCCGCTGCTCCAGCGGCAATGACGATTTGAGCACCCGCGACGGCAGCGGCGGTGTCACTCGGAGACGAAGTCATTACCGCCTGAAGGTTCGCCTCCGGTATTCGGCTGCGGACGGAGTTGCAGGCTTCTTCCCCTTTTTGCAAGCTGCGCGATGCCAGGCGGACATGCGCTCCCTGTCTGGCAAGCAAGCGGGCCGCCCGCTGACCCACCGGTCCGGTTCCCGCCAGGATTGTCGCCGTCGCCCCCTTCAAATCCACATGTTTCGCCGCAGCCAAAACTGCCGCGGCAGCTGTGGTGTTCGCGCCGTTGGCATCCAGCAGGACCGAAACTCGCATCGGGCCGAAGAAGCACTTGGTGGCTCGCCGAAGCAATTCCTCTCCCTGAGCCACATTCGAACCCCCAATGAAGATCGCGGTCGAAGCGAGATCCTGCGGCGAGCGGGTGAACATCGCCCCATGCACCAGATCCCGCACCTGGTCCGGCTGAACAGAGTGGTATTGCAGCAGATGCTCGACCCCCGCATCGACAGCGACAACCGCATCGAAGACGCTGGCGTGCGAATCGGGGTCAAGTTGAATCAGGATTCTTGGCTTGGGCATGATTCTGCACACCTAACAACAGACACGCCCACGCAAAACCGTGGGCGTGCCACCAAAACAATCTGATTCGCCAGCGAAGTCCGTTTAGAACCCGCGGAACGGATGGACCGCTTTTTCCTTGCCGGCCAGCATCTCATCCACGCTGGGCTTGTTCCCCATCGCATTTGCGATAGCCATTTTGGTGGCGTCGTAGTTGTACTGGTAGATCTTCTTGTCGTCGCTGGCTTCCCAGTGAATGAAGACGCCGCAGACGATAACCAGGTCTTCGGCTTTCCCCTTGGGAATGATCCCGGCTTCGACCGAGTCAGCCACGGCCTTGGCGACGGCGGCCTGCGCGGGGCCAAACATTTGCACGGCTTGCTTGGCACCCTTGATGGTGACCTTAGTGATCAAGACGGTCGCGGGCTTCACGGCCAGATTGGGGGTGAGGACGGCCAAAAGATTGGAATGCCCCTTGCCTTGCCGGGCCAAGGCGTTGGCAAATGCGTTGCCAACCGGGCCATCTTTGTCGCCGATCATGAGATCGATGTGGGCAATTTCGTTTCCGTCGCCAGCCAGTGCCTCGCCAATGAACATGGACATGAGAGTCTCTCCAAAAAGTGCGAAAAATGCGTTTATCCAGGGCTAACGAGAGTACCAAACTGGCTGCCGTTTGCAACCCGGTGGACAACTCAGCCGCTAGATAGCTGGCCGTCACGGTTTTGCCGGCAGACACCGTTTACCTAATGCCCCTAAACGGCAGACTCCGATACGAACCTACGCGTTTGGCGATGGTGCGCAAAACCGCAGGGCTGCAAGATTGTAAGACGGCCTTGTGAAAAAAGTAGCAAGGCATGCCAAGAAGTTGTCTCGGATGACCTCGTGAGATTCGAAGGGAAGTGGGAATGAACCGTTCATTTCACGCGTTTGCGGTCCTCTTGGTCTCTTTAGCCGGGGGGATGATTGCGGCGTTCTGGACCTCCACGTTGCCGTCCGGGCGGCTCGTCGTCCATGCATCCAACCAAGACCATTCGCAGTCCCAGCCGCTCTTTTGTTCTTGCAATCCCGAGAGCTTTGGACGACTCGAACAAGGCTGCGCGCGCGACAAGACGACGGGCGAACTTTACGGCTGCGGACTGGGCCTCGGAAAAAACGGCACGAACGATAAATCCGTCATTGGCAGAACTGCGCATTCCGCCACATGTTCCCTTATCAAAGGAACCGTTGCCCTTCGCGACGCAGTCGCCGGAATCCCCTGGCACGAACTCGCCGAAAACTCTAAGCGGCTGGAAGCGGGACTCGCGGCTGTTCAGGAGAGGTTGCCGATTGCGGATTCAGCGCCAACTGAGATTTCGGATCGGTCGCACGAACAGGAATATGCTGCCGCCGAGTTGGCCGCTGCTGGTTTTGATCCCAGCGGGCCAAATACTAGCTGGCTGCATCTCAACGAGCGTTTGGCGCCGTTGCATCGTTCGATTTCGGCCGACGTATTCCGCCGGGCAACAGAATCAATACTGACTGGGCTGAAACTCATGGATCGCCGTTGGCAGCGCGAGTCGCGATTGTGGCTGGTGGAAAACGGACTACATCGTCAATGGGATGCCGTCGAAGAAGCGGTATTGGCCGAAGAGCGACTCGCCAAAGCCCGCTGGCAGTTTGAGGAGCAAGATTTCGACCGTTGGTTCGAAGATTTTCCCCCTTCTATTACCCGCCCCAACCGGCTGATGAACCCCATCGAGCCGAAAGATGATTCCGAGGACTCACGCCGAATCATCCTCGCAACCGCTAAAGCCCTCGAAATCCTCTCCGATCTGCTGCATCACACTGCCGCGAACTTAACACGCCAAGCGGAACAAGATGTTGCAGAATTGCACAAGCTGAAAAGTGGGATTGAAGAACGTCGGTAATGGTTTTCCCGGACGTTTGCTTGTTTCTCATCGAGCGACGACAATTCAGTGCTTCATCTAACCAATTGATTCTAAGCTACTGCCTGCAAACACTTTGTGTCGATGCTTGCGGCCTCGCTCAGTGGCCAGTTACCCCCGTCGCGTGCAATCGAATCGCGATCAGGATCGCCATGTCCCGCCTTTCGTGCGTCCTGGCACTGCAATTGCTTTAACTCGTTTGCCTATCGATTTTTGCACACTGCAGGATCTTGCCGAATCCCAACCTTGCAGGTATTGGTTGGCATCGGCAGCGCTAAATTTCGGCTTTTTTGCTGGCAGAGTTACGCTCCGCCAAATAAAATAGAGGCTGGCCGTCGGTACGTGGTCGAGGCTCCGCGTTCTGCTGGTGTTTAGGATTGGAACAGGCAAGGCTCATCCGAATCTTTTTTGTGCTTGGAGTGAACGTCATGACAAAACGCAGTCAGTTGGCGCTGGCTTTTCTGCCGGCGGTGATGCTGGCTTTGGTTGCTTCCTCAGCCCATGCGGCGGAGAAGGCAAGGCTCGCCACTTTTGAAAAGGCACCTGGCGAAAGCTATTTCGCTTTGAGCCTGATTCCGGAAGTGCAGAGCAGCCAACAGGCGCACGAGGTCGTCGTCCTGCTGGATACTTCCGCCAGCCAGGTCGGCGCATACCGCGACGACAGCGTGGCCGCGCTGCAAAGCATGCTGCGGCATCTCAACAAGAGCGATAAGGTGAGCCTGATGGCTCTCGACCTGCGAGCCGTTCCCATGAGCGAAGGGTTCGTCGCTCCCAATGGCGAAGCAATGATGGCCGCTATTGCCAAGTTGCAGGCCCGTGTCCCACTGGGGGCGACCGATCTGGAAGCCGGCCTCCGCAGCGCGATGACCAGCTTTGCCAAGGATTCCACCGCTTCGAAGAGCGTTGTTTACATCGGCGATGGAATTAGCCGGGCCAACCTTTTGATTGGCGAAGACTATACAAAACTGGTGACGGATCTGGCGGCTAACAAAGTCGCGGTTTCCAGCCTGGCGATTGGCCGCGAGCAGAATATTCAAATTCTGGCCGCGATTTCCAACCTGACTGGCGGCATGGTGCAGGTCGATAACGGAGCTGCCGGCGTCGCCGAAGCTGCTGGCAAATTGATGGCGAAGATTGCCGACGGGACCGTCATTTGGCCGAAGTCGGTCGAGTTCTCCGCCGGGCTGTCGGAAGTTCTGCCCAAGGCGGTCCCCCCGCTTCGCTTGGACCGCGACACGATTGTGCTCGGCAAGGTGAACGGCACCGGCACCCAGGAAATTGTCGTTAAGGCTGACCTGAATGGTAAGGAAATCGAGTTGAAGTGGTCGGTTCGTCCCGAAGCTTCCAGTGACGACTTTGCTTTTCTCCCCAAACTGATTGACGACGCTCGCGCTGATGACGGGCTCTCTTTGCCCACGCTCGGCTCGGCGGGGCTGAAAGAGGCCCGCTATATCACCAACCAAAGTGCCGAAGAGTTGACCCGGCTTGGTCATGCCGCGCTCGCCTCCGGCGATGTCCCAGGTGCCCTTAGCGCTGCCCAGGCCGCGCTGGCTCGCGACCCGAATCATCCCGGTGCCAAGGCTCTCAAGTCGGCTGCCGAAAAGGCCGTTTCGACCAAGAAAACGGATGGCAAGAACGCCCGCGAAGAGAATCGCGGCGACAGCCAATCGGGCGTCTACTTCGTGAATTTTGAAGCGCCGGAAAGCGCTGAAAGCTCGGCTTTGATTGACGAAGTCCTGGCCCAGCCCGAGCGGATTTTGGACACAACGGAGAACGAACGCAAAGTTCAGGAAGGGCTGATCAAAGCCCAAGTTGAAAAAGAGCTCTCGGATGCTCGCGATCAGATGGGTTCTGACCCCGATGGTGCGTCGCAAAACCTCAAGGCCAAGGCGGAAATCGTCAAGCTCTCTCCCGCGTTGAGCGCTGAAGTTCGCAGCCAGTTGCTCAGCCAGATTCAAAACGCAATTCGCGAGGCCAGCCGTCAGAGTGGCGTGGTCAAGGATAAGATTGCCCGCGAGCGAGAGCGGGAAGCGCAAGCCCGCGAGCAGTTACGGATCGTTCGTGACTTGGACCTCAAGACTCAAAAGCTCAAACAGGTGATGGATCGCTTTGATGCATTGATGGAAGAAGGGAATTACAAGGACGCTGATGAACTTGTTCGCCCCGAAGTCGAAAAGTTGGCGCCAAATTCCACCATCGCTGCCGTCGTTAACGCTTCGGGCCAGATGCAGCGGTACGACTCAGAACTCGAGCAAATCCGGTTGTTGCGGCATCGCAATTTCCTGGCTGCTTTGCACCAGGTGGAAATTGCCCTGGTTCCTTTCCCGGATGAACCGCCGATCGTTTACCCCTCGGCAGAAAAGTGGGAAGAGATTTCTCGCAGTCCGTGGCGGAGCTTCCGCTCCAGCGCCGTCGATATCGCCGGTAAAGGCAAGAGCAAGGAACAGCGGATTCTCGACGCCCTCGAAGCCGATGTGGACTTGGACTATCCCGAAACGCCTCTCAAGGAAGTTATTGAGGATTTGAAAGAACGGTTCGGCATTCCGATTGTTCTGGCCACCAAAAAGCTCGAAGAAGCGGCCATCAATCTGGAAACACCCGTTACCGTGAATTTCAAGCAAATCAGCTTGCGAGCCGGTTTGCGAAACATGCTCGGCGAGCTGGGGCTGACCTATCTCATCAAGGATGAAGTGATGCAGATCACCACGCCGGAAGACGCGGGCAGCCAACTCATTACCAAGGTTTATCGCGTCGGCGACCTCGTGGTGCCGATTGCCCCGAACTCCAACCTCTTCGGCCTCGGCGGTCAGGGTGGCCTGAACGGCGGTGGTGGTGGTCAGGGTGGTTTCGGCGGCGGCATGGGTGGGGGTGGTGGCGGTGGCTTGGGTGGCGGCCTGGGTATGGGTGGTGGCGGCGGTGGAATGATGGGTGGTGGCGGTGGAATGTTCGCCGTTGAGGACGATCTCTCGCTCGGCACCAAAAAGGAATCGGTCAAGCCAGAAGTGGCCCCGGCCGCTCCTCGCGTTCAGCTTCCGAAAGTCACGGGCAAGCGGCTCAGCCCGAAGGGTTCGTGGGACAATCTCTTCCAAAGCGAAAGGGACGAGATTTCCAAGTCAAAGGACGAGATGCAACTGCGGCAGATTCTGGCCGACGTGCGCGAGACAACTCGCAAGCTGGTCGCGGAAAAGAAGTTTGGCGAAGTCCGCACCATGATTCAGTCTTCGCTGAAGCACGGACTGGTGGAATCCTGGATGTACGAAGCGATGGGGCTCGCCATTCAGGCTGACCCGGCTGCTCCCGCGGATGAACTCGAGCGGGCTTTGATGTCCGCGATCGATCTGGCCGGCAACGAAGAACAGGTTCTGTATGTGGCGGAATACATGGCTCGTTGCGGACTGAAGGCTCGTTCTCTCAAGCTCTATCAGCAAGTTTCCAAAACCAGCCCCGCCCGGATTGAACCCTACCTGCAAGGGCTCACTTTGGCGAAGTCGCTGAATGATGTCTCGGGCATTAAGTGGGCCTGTGTCGGTCTCCTCAGCCAGTCCTGGTCGAAGGAAGATCAGAAAGTGGGAGAGGATGCGTTCCGCGTTGCCAAGGCAACCTACGAATCGCTACTCAAGGAAGAGCGCAAGTCCGAGGCCGATGCCTTTAACAAGGCGGTACAAGTTGCCATGTCCCGCGATGTGGTGGTCAAGGTGAACTGGACCGGCGACGCGGATGTGGACATGACGGTGATCGGGCCTTCAGGAACCATCTGTTCGATGCGCAATCCGCGGTCGATTGATGGCGGCGTCTTTTTTGGAGACGCCTCTGCGGCTGATCTGGGGACTTCCGCCGATGGTTATACGGAAATGTATGCTTGCGGCGAAGGATTCAAGGGCCAATACCGAGTGCTTCTCCGCACGGCCTGGGGTATGCCTACGCAAAAACAAGTGACAGTGACCGTTTACACGCACTTTGGAACCGACAAGCAGACGTTTGAGCAACAGCAGGTCAAACTGGGGGACAAGGACGCTCAGGTGATTTTTGCCCTCAACGAAGGCCGCCGTAAGGAAGCTCTGCCGGAAGCTCAAGTGGCCCAGGCCGCCAAGGTTCAGAATGCCTTCAACCGGGCGATTCTGGCCCAGCAAATGGGACAGTTCAGTGACTCGGGGGCTGCCCAAAACTTCGGTGCGGCCCAACGGCTGTTTGGCAACAATGGCCTGGGCTTCTTCGGTCGCGGTGCGGTCGGCTATCGTCCGGTGATTATTACGTTGCCGGAAGGTGCCAACTTCAGCACCACCGCGGTAATCTCGGCCGACCGTCGTTATGTCCGCGTGTCGCCGGCTCCGACGTTCTCCCTGGTCAGCGAAGTCTCCACGTTTAACTTCGTCACTGGTGCCGGAAACACTCAAGGCGGCGGACAAGGCGGCGGACAAGGCGGTGGTGGTTTCGGTGGTGGTGGAGGTGGCGGCGGGCTTTTCTAATCCACGTAAGAACTACTTACTAACAAATCCCAAGCCGCGGCTAGGTGCCGCGGCTTTTTTTGCGCGAGTGTTTCTCGGTCGCGGGCTACGAATTCACGGGTCCTGTGGGATAGGCCTCATCGGCCTCGCGTTCAGCAGCGAGATAAAATGCCGGAGGCGGAATTGGCTGGCCGTCCGCCTTGGCGACGTCGTACATGCCAAACGCGCGGATCATTGCCAGAAAATTGATCGGCTCAAACAGCGGCCCGCTGGGGAACCGGTCATCAAGAAAGGCAAACATCATCTCTACTTCCGCCTGCAATTCCAGGCCGATGTGGCTGGTGAGCGAAGCAATCGCTCCGTCTTTTTGCATGTCCTGGACGACGGCCGTGTAACGGAGTTGGTCGCCGGGAAAGGCATGGCGGTGAAAGACCGCCTTCCCAACCTTTGCCAGCACCACGCGAGCCTCAAAGCCGCTCACTTCGCCGATCAAAAGTCCCGCCGTTTGCGCCATTCCTTCGATGACGAGTGAATTGGGAAATACCGGAAACCCCGGCAGGTACTCGTCGAGTTCTTCTTCGACGATGCTGACATTCTTGAGCGTGACCGCGCGTTTGCCGCGCTCAAACTCCACGAATTTATCGATCCAGAACCAGCGCATGGCAGCCGAGGCAAAATGACGAAGTTCGAATGACAAACGACGAACGAATAACCCATGGCAAATTTCATTCGCCATTCGTCATTCGAATTTCGTCATTTCTTACGCTCCCACTTTGGACTCGATGTATCGGCACAGCGCACTGACCGTGATCAGGTTGCTGAAATCCCGGATTTGTGGGTTGGCTTCGAAAACCGCGAAGTCCGCAAACGGCATTCGCTTCTTGAGCTCGGCAATTCCCGCGGAAGTTACTTTGCCATCCTGAACATAGGCCGCATTGGTGAGAATGTCCTCGGGGGACAGATCCTTGCGGGGGATTTCTACCCCAAACGCCTTTTCGAGCTTGAAGACGATGTCCAAAAAGTCAATCGACTCGGCCCCTAATGTCCCAACCAGCGTGGCGTGTGGAGTTACCTCCTCGTCGTCCACACCCAGGGCATCCACCAGGGCCGTTTGAACCTTCTTATAAATCTCGTCTTTTGTAGGCATGTCCAAGGTACTCCAGTCCAATTTAACAATTAGCAGCCAGCGGAAGTTTATCCCGGCCCGCCCGCTTGGGGCGACAGCAGTTTTGCCAGGTGGATTCGGGATTCGTTGCGAGTATAGGGGTCAGTGTTTTTTCGCTGCGGATATCGGTCCGCCAGGTTGAATCGTTCCAGGACAAGCCGGCCGGTGACGGCTGAGTTGCCGTTGACAGTCGCTTGAGCCTTCAATGTGGTAAAAACATCGTCTTGCTTGAGAATTTCCGCCGTCACCTCTAAAGTCTGTCCGGGGGTGACAAAGTCTGAATACTTGATGTTTCGCGCTTCCTTGAGCAGTACCATGGAATGGGAAAAACCCTCACTCTGCCGCACGAGCCAGGCACTGGCCTGAAACAAGGCCTCGAGCATGATGACTCCTGGCATCACCGGGAACCGGGGAAAATGATCCTTCAGGTAATGTTCATCCGGGGAGAGTCGTTTCACCGCCCTGATTCGCACCCCTGGCTCGAGTTCCAGCACCTGGTCAAGTTGACTAAACCGCATGAAACCAAGGTTCTCCAACCGTGCCCAACATCCACTTGTGCGAAAGTGCGTAAGTATATCCCTCTACCCGATTTGCTACAACCCGCACCAGCTCAGCGAAGGGACAAGTAGGGAAGTTTCCAGCGCATGCCTGCCCGCGGCGGAACTCCTGCCAGCCTCGCCTGAGCAACTCCAAGTCCTTGCTGTGGAACCCCTTACGCCTGAAAAGTCGGTCCGCGCCCTTTGTCACGCCTTCCATTTGCTGATACATTTCCCTCCGTATGCGTAAAGGCATTTCCGTTTCTCCAGGCGTTGCCGTCGGCACGGCTTATTGCATCCACGAGATTTTCGTGGACCCCGATACGAAACGCCTGGAGGACAACGAAGTCACTGCTGAACTTGCCAGTTACGAAACCGCCCGCGACAAGGCGGCCGCGGAGCTGCGCGCGCTGCATCACAAGGTTGCGGCCCAGGTCGGTGCCCCAGAAGCGGCCATTTTTGCCGCTCATGAGTCGATCCTGCGGGACGCCGCCTTCACCAACAAAGTTCGCACCTGGGTCGTCAATGACCGCCTGACCGCCAAGGCCGCGCTGCACCGTCTGCTGGATGAATACACCATCCTCTTCACCAAGACGAACGACGAATATATCAAGGAGCGGGTCAACGACGTCCGGGATGTGGTGATCCGCCTCTCCACTCACTTGTCCGACGTCGCCAAACCGGAGGCGACCAGCGTCCTCAGCGGGCCGGTGATTGTTGTGGCGGATGAACTGCTGCCGTCGCAAGTCGTCACCCTCGGCGGTCTGGAAGTTCGCGGAATCGTGACCCAAGCGGGCAGCCAGACCAGCCACGCGGCGATCATCGCCCGCAGCCGCGGCATCCCGGCCATTTCCGGCATGCGCGGCATCCTCAGCCACGTGAAAACCGGCGACACGATTGTCGTCGATGCCCGGGGCGGTCACGTCCTAGTTAATCCCGATGCGGAACAACGGAGCGCGTACCTCAAGCTGGAGCGAGAGTTCTTCCTCCTCAAGGATCAACTCGCCGCCAATCGGGACCAACCGGCTCGCACTCAAGACGGCATCGATCTGGAACTGGTGGCCAATATCAACGGTGCCATTGATGCCCGCGCGGCGGTCGCCATGGGGGCCAGCGGCGTCGGCTTGTTTCGCACCGAATATCTCTATCTCACCCACCCCGACGTGCCTGACGAGGAAGAGCAGTACATCGCCTACAAGGAAGTCATCGACGCCAGTCCCAACCGGACCATCACCATCCGCACGCTCGACATTGGCGGCGATAAAACGGTTCCCTACTTGGGCCACACCCACCAGGAAGCGAACCCCTTCATGGGCTGGCGGAGCATCCGGCTCTCTTTCGAACATCCCGAATTCTTTGCCACGCAATTACGGGCGGTGCTGCGGGCGGCTGCACACGCGGAACATGTCGGCAGCCGCGTCCGCTTGATGTTTCCCATGATCACCGCCCTCGAGGAAATCCGCAAAGTCAAATCGATGGTGAACAAGGCCGCCCAGCAGTTGCGGCAGGAACAAAAGGCGTTCGGCAGCGATGTGAAACTCGGCATGATGTTGGAAGTCCCCGCCGCGGCCATTTCGATTAAGGACATGCTGCCGGAAGTGGACTTCGTCTCCATCGGCTCCAACGACCTGGTGCAATACCTGATGGCCGCCGACCGCGACAACCCCAAGGTCAGCCACCTTTGCCAGCCGCTCGCGCCGCCGGTGCTCAAGGTCCTCTCTCACGTCATCAAGGCTTGCCAAAAATCCGGAAAATCACTCACGCTCTGCGGCGAAATGGCCGGCCAGCCGCGGGCCTTCGTGCTGCTGTTCGCGATGGGCCTGCGGAGCTTCAGCATGAGCCCAGCATTCATCCCCTCGATGAAAGACTTGGCCGCCCACCTGACGCTGGAATCCGCCCGCCAGGTGCTCCGCAAAGCCATGACCCTCCGCACCACCGCCGGCGTCAATCGCTACATGGCCGAGCAACTCGCCCGCATAGCGCCCAACCTACGAATGCTGGACGTTGACTGACGCCGGCGCGTTCGGCGCGGGTCTCTGACCCCGCCGAAACACTTGACCGCAGGTCTCATGCGTGGGCTTGTCCGGGAGACCAACGGTCGATCATCCGGACGGGGTCAGGAGACCCTCGCCCAACTAGTGGAGACCCGCGCCCAACTAGTCGCCCAACAAGTTCCACTTGCCTGAAAACAACCACTCTTCACGCCGCACTGATTCATGATTCAAGCTCTCCGTTTTCAGCAGAATCACATCCGCAAACTATTTGCTGTCAAAGACTTGCGGCATTCCGCGGCGTGAATCAGGCCAATTCTTGATTCGTCCGTAATTGAACCGCGGAGATCGCTGAAAGTCGCGGAGGGTCCGCCTCGTCAGCGAACATTCTCTCCGCGCACCTCCGCGAACTTCGCGGTTCACCTTCTCCCCCTCTTGAAGTCCCACAACCAGATTGAGAAAGAGCACCTTCCGTCCCCCCTCTCCCCTAGGGAGATAGCCGGGGTGAGGGTATTGGGTCTTCAGGTCAACCATCCGCCCCCTCCGTTCGGCGCAGGTCTCCGACCTTGCCGAAACACGTGACCGCAGGTCTCCTTAGTGAGCGTGTCCGGGAGACCTGCGGTCGATAATCCGGACGGGGTCAGGAGACCCGCGCCCAACAGGCCCCCCGCTCCACTTGGGAGCAGGCCTCCACCGGGCAGGTGCTATTATACCAATGTCCAGTTGCGCATTTGGCACTTTTCCAAAACTTTTTTTGAAATTCGGGACGGCCCCGCCGGCGTCACAGCCGGTGAGTCCCGGCGCGCCGGGTTTGAAGGTCGGAGTCTCACCGATCTTCAAAGCTACCCAATCGTCGTTTCTCGGAATTCTTGCGAAGTCCGTTATCCATCTAGCCCCCCCTCATCATCCAGAAAGAAAACTTCCTCGCAGTTGGCGACGCGCACGTTGCGTGTCACGTAGGCCACGTCGCGGCCGCGGCCGCCGTCCACCAGGGGGGTCAACAGGCTCTCCACATCGACCCCGTAGAGGGCGAGCGTCAGGTCGTCGTCGCCCCAGCCGCCGAGAACCCGAATGTGCGGACCGCCCCGGCTCTCCTCGTCCAGCTCCACCCGGGCGGCGATGCGGTCGTTGCCGGCGCCCCCGTCTGCTTCCAGCACGGACCGGCCCTGATTCATCAGTTCAGTCAGGGAAGCGTCGATCACGTCGTCCCCCGCGTCGCCGCTCAGCTTGATTTGCGTCTCGCTTCCAGGAAGTATGCATGGTACGAAGAAGCCGTTGATCTGGTCGTTGCCCGCTCCTCCGCTGGCTTCCAGTAAGAACCGGCCCTCATTCATCAGGCCAGTCAGGGAAGCTTCGATCACGTCGTCCCCCGCGTCGCCGCTGAGCTTGATCTGCGTCACGCTTTCGGGGAAACAGCATGGGTCCCCGACTGCGACTTCCATACGGTCGTTGCCCGCCCCGCCGCTGGCTTCCAGCACGAACAGGCCATAGTTCACCAGATCGGTCAGGGAAGCCCCGATCACGTCGTCCCCCGCG
>SXGT01340304.1_pt1 | contig 68253 bp, 87 predicted proteins | sample 3176221 | NCBI WGS metagenome assembly SXGT01 (sample SAMN11356862, study PRJNA531348) | freshwater metagenome | isolation source: freshwater sample F1-120 | place: China: Fuxian Lake, Yuxi | collected 2017-12-25
ACTTCTACACCTTTGTAGACTTTGAAATCTGAAGATATAGAATTGATGCCATAATTTCTTCTATCTATACTTGAAGATTTATCTGTTTTTGAATCATTATTTAATTCTACAGCGACTTCTAATTTTTCCATTAACACCTCCGGATTTTGTCATGAATTCAAATCTAAAAATCTTTTGCTTGTCTTTTAGATAGATATTTATAGTTCGGTTAACTTAATTATTTATCGGAGTTTTTGGTAAGAGAGGAAGAATTCACAAGTAATAATTATGCTTATGGTTGGAGCTATACTTTACCAAAAGAAGGAGTAACTTCTGGAATGTGGAAGATGAGTTGGTTTACTGATGGAGCATATGTTGGGATGAGCGCGGTTAAAATTGTCGGAAATTCTATATCTGCTATTGTGAGTAAATAGTTTTCGTCGCTAATATTTATAAATAACCCTTCTCTATTTATTATATGAAAAGAGTGAGAGAAAACATTATTAGAGTGTTGAGTGTCTCTCAAATAGTTTCCATTACTTGTGCGATATTCTCGTTTGTGTTTTTGTTATCGGGGGCCGAAATGGTGGGAGCACAAAAATCTCCTTTAATTTTAATGATGAATGCGGGGAGCAATGCTAATTCAGGTAGTTTTCTACTTAAAGAAGCATTCTCATTTTCTGGAGGAACATTTTCTGCTAATGTTCCTGTAACTTATACTACCTCAAACGGAGCGTATAGCCTTGTCCAAGGGAGTACAACTTTGAACGTTCCACAGAGTGAAATGGCGCGGTTAGTTAATTCTGGAGCTATAAAATTGGAATCTGCGACTAAAGAAGTGACATTTTTAGAAAACAGTTTGGGCTCTCAACCATTTGGAATTACGGGAACTATGGGACATTTAGTGTCGGGAATTATTTGGGGAGGGATTGCTTGGGGAGTTGGGCGAATCGTGGGATCTATGTTAGGGCTAGATCATGAGACGACTAATACATTGTCAACAGCTCTATCGGTTGGTGTGAGCATTACAAGATTTGGGTTTCTCCAAGCTACTGAAGGAGGATTCGCTCAAACATTTTTTAACTCTCTGGGATTCGGAGGTTATTCCATTCCTTGGACACTTGGAATCTCCGCAGTGGTGTTTATTCTAATGTATCGCAACGAAAGTTTGAAGCGCGTGACGTTTAGTTGCCTGCCGTGGGAAGCTCCTGTTGGAGGAAAAAGTTGTGAGAAATGTAACGACGACCCATTTAGACCTTGTAGTGAATATAGATGTAAATCGCTTGGACAAGCGTGTGAAATTGTAAATTCTGGAACAAAAGATGAAAAATGTATTTGGGTAAATCCGAACGACGTGACTTCTCCAACGATAACTCCATGGGATGCACCTTTGACTGAAGGACACAAATATAACAATCATGATACTAGACCACTTTCGCGAGGAGTTAAAATAACAAGAACAACTGTGCAGAATAAATGTCTGAAAGCATTTACTCCGCTGGTATTTGGAATTACCACTAATGAACCGGCGCAATGTAAGATTGATATGGTCCATAAGAATAGTTCCGATGCTATGCAATTTTTTATGGGTAACGGTAATTTATTTGCTTACAACCACACGCAAACATTTAGATTGCCGTCGCCAAACGCGATAAATGCAGAGGCGCCAGAATTGCAGAATGACGGAAAATACGAATTCTTCATAAGATGTCGCGATAAAAATGGTAATGAAAATGTTGATGAATATGCTGTGCAGTTCTGTGTTGATCCCTCACCTGACGAAACTCCTCCAACAATCGTAGAAACTTCAATTATTTCTGGAAGTTATGTTAGGTTTGGAGTGCAAAGTGTGCCTTTACAAGTGTATGTTAATGAACCAGCCGAATGTAAATGGAGCCATCAAGATAAGAATTATGAAACTATGGAGAACTCTATGAATTGTGCGACTTCTTTGACTCAAATAAATGCTCGTGAATTATATACTTGCTCAGCGAACTTGACGGGAATTGTTGACAGGACGGAAAATAAATTCTATTTTAGATGTAAAGACCAACCATCAAAACCAGAGAAGGATAGAATCGCAATGGTGATAAGTTACCCATTCATATTGAAAGGGTCGCAGCCATTAAATATAATTGAGGTTGGACCGAATGCGACGATAACTGGAAACACGCAAACTGTTGCTGTTAACTTGACCTTAAAAACTGACGACGGCGCAGAGGAAGGAAAGTCTATCTGTTCTATTAGCAACACAGGCGTGGCTGGAAGCTTCACAGCATTATTTGAAACAAATGCTGTTGAGCATAAACAAACATTGCATCTTGGAAATGGAGCTTACAATTATTACTTTAGATGCGTCGACTCTGGAGGAAATGCTGTTGAAGCAAATGCTTCATTTAATGTTTATATTGATACCTCTCCGCCAATGATAACACGAGCGTATCACGATTCTTCGGGTAGCGTTGGAGATGCGTTGAAAATAGTTACTAATGAATACGCTTCTTGTGTTTATTCGCTGAACTCGTGTAATTATAATTTCAATGAGGGTGTTGCTTTGTTACATGTTAGCCAATTGCTTAAGAAAAATCATTATACTGAATGGAGACCGAATATTGTCTATTATTTGAAGTGTAGAGATGACTTTGGAAATGAACCTGCTCCGAATGCTTGTAGTTTAGTAGCGAGTGCGAGTGCTATTGCTTAAAGAATTGTAATTTATAAGATTAATTATGAAAAAGTTATTAAATAGAGTAGCTAGTTTAGTTTGTGGAAAATTGTGCTACATCTATAATATTCCCTCATTTAAATGGAGATTTAATAATCTTAAAAAGAATGATTTTTGTTGCTAAAAAATATTTGTCTAGTTTAAATAAGCCGTATGAAATAATTATTGCGGACGGCGGTTCTAATTTAAAGTCTTTATACGAATTAAATAAGCTTTCTATGCACGAGCCAAATATTAAGGTAATATTGGATTATCCTTTAATCTTCCCAAATAAAAATATTGGCATCTTAAATGCTGTAAATTTAGCTAAATATGATGATGTTTTAATTCTTGATTGCGATAATGAATCTTTGTCTTCTAAAGATTTAAGACGTTTAAAAGAAAGTTTATTTAATTATTTGATTGTCGTTCCAAACCTTGAGCTAGAAAATGAAGAAGGAAAATTTGAGGAAACTTTTAAAAATCTTTTAAATCATATTCGTAGATAAAATGACTAAAATAATCTTAATTAGACATTGTAAAACAGAGGATAATGCCTCAGGTAAAATGCAAGGGTACCATGATGACTCTTCATTTAATAAAGAGGGATTTGCTCAACTGAAAAGATTGGCTAACTTTCTTTCCATTGAACCAATAAAGGCTGTCTTTTGTAGCGATCTTGGAAGAGCATTAAAAACTGCGGAAGAAATCTCTAAAAAACATAACCTTGAGGTAATTCCCTTAAAGGGTCTTAGAGAAGCAGATATAGGAGATTGGAGAAATCTTCCTGTTAAAGAAGCAATAAAAAAGTGGATAGATTATTACAATTCTGAAAAAATTAAGGGCTTGTCTCGTGAAACTATTCGGCCACCTAATGGAGAGAATACTTGGGATCATCAAAAGAGACTCTTGAAAGTTATTAATGGGATAGTTAATGAATATCCTAATGATACTGTTGTGATTGTGGGTCATGCTGGAACTAATAAAGTGTTAATTGGAACTTTTGAATCTAAAGATCCTGATGATTTTTATTCAATTCCTCAGGATAATGCTTGTATTAACATTATTGAAACTAATGGGAAAAACCATAAATTATTAAAAATTAATTATACGGCTTATTTAAATGAGAAGAATTGAATTAAAAAGTTTAGATGGCTTAAAGATATAGAGTCATATTTCTTTTCCAATAAATTATAAAAATAAAAAAAATCCAGCTATTTTATTTATTCCTGGGGGAATTCATGGAAGTGTTTATGATAAAACTGGTAAAAAATATGACTTATTACATTCTGCTATTTCTAAATATTTTAACCGACTTGGGTATATTACTTTTATTTTAGATAAACGTGGAAGTAGAGGATATGGCGAAGAATATCTAAATTACTTAGATTGTTGCGGTAATGAACTCAAAGATATCATTGCTGGAGGAAAATATCTAAAAAAATTGATCTATGTTGATAAAAATAAAATAATTCTTCATGGAACTAGCCGAGGAGCTACTCTTGCAGCATTGGTCTTGGCAAAAACGAACATATTTTATGCAGGAATATTGGCTTCGGGATTTTATGACTTATATGAGCAATATAAGTATGAAGAGAAAAATCGAGCAGATATTTTTCCAACTAAACAATCTATTCAAGGAAAAAATATAGAAGACATCCCTTATAAACAAAGATCTCCAATAAATTTTGTTCATAAAATTAGTTGCCCAGTATTGATAGTTCATGGATCTGATGACCTTGTAACTCCTTTAATCTTTGCTTATAAATTTTATGAGAAATTAAGAAAATTAAGAAAAAACGTGAAGTTCATTAAATATAAAAAATTTGCTCATTTACGAAAATATAGCGATCCGTTATATCGCTCTGGAAAAATATATTGGGCAGAGGTATTAGATTTTCTCAAGAGTATTGAAAATAAATCTTAGAATTCTTCGTTTTCTAAATTTTTTAAAAATTCTTTAATTTCATCAATGGTTTTTTGTTGTGTCTTTTTATCAGACACCCTAACAAATCTAATTAATAAATCAGTTAATTCCTCTTTTGAAAATACCTTTAATTTGTGTTCATCTAAAATGAAATAAAATCTGAAAGAAGGATATTTTAGTTCTTTAATTGCTATTCCTCCAACATGACCTACAGACTTACCTTGGTGAGGATTATCTTCTAAAGTCTCTAATAAGTCAATTATCTTATGAACTTCTCCTTTAAACTTTCTCTTAATTTCATCTAATATAGACTGAACTATTTCGACCTTGGCCACTCTTTTTCAACCTGTCTTCTAGCTTCTTCTATAGAGACAGTGTTTTCAGAAGACATCAGAAATTCTCTTAATTGGGTTTTTACAGCCATGCTGTAAACTCGTTTAAGAATTTCTTCGTAGCTTTCACCTTTAGAACCAAAAGAAGCTATTTTGTTTTTGGTCTCTTCAGTTAGCTGAATAGTTGTTATTTTCAGGTTACCTATAGAAACTATGGTTACTATAGGTTGTAAATCTTTTGAATTCAATAACCTTTAAATTATCAGTATATCTTAAGATTTTGATGAATAAAAGAGGTACGATTGAATTATCATTTGGAATGATTTTTTCAATAATAATCATGGTCGCAATTATAGGCGTTGCAGTTTATGCAATATCTGTCTTTTTAGATATCGGAAAAACTTCCCAACTTGGTCTTTTCCACCAACAATTTCAGGAAACAATTGATGAGGTTTGGGCTTCTTCAATTACTAATAAGATTAGTAGTTTTTCCCTGCCTATGTCCATTGAGCTTGTTTGTTTTGGCTCAATTAGCGGAAACATTTACAACCCACAATATGAAAGTGAGTTCAAGGAGTTGAAAAAATATTCTTCTAGTTTTGAAAAACAGAATGCTAACAGATTTTTTTATCCTTCTGATAAAGGCGGAGAGTTTAATTACAAAAAAATTGGAAAAATAGATTTATCGGCGATGAATGGTTTTGACTGTTTTAAAGTCAAGTCCGGAGTTTTAAAAATTAGACTCATTAAAGAAGAGTTTGATGCGTTAGTTAAAATAACACAGGAATAATTGAAGTTCCTACCTTCAGATTGGGAAGTATTAATTTAATTTGTATGTGCGAAACCTTTTAATTGAGGAGATATTAATCTATATATGAAAAAAAAGAGAATATTGTTTGTCTGCAAACATAATAGATTTAGAAGCAAAGTTGCCGAAGGTTTTTTTAAAAAATATAATCGGAATAAGTTTTATGAGGGGTATAGCGCAGGACTTTTACCAGGAGAATATCCACTTGATGGGGCACAAATTAAAATAGCTAAGAATTTTGGGATAAATTTGAAAGGTAAACCTAAACCTGCGACGATGGATTTGCTTAAAAAAATTGATATTGTCGTAATCGTTGCGGATAATGTTCCTCCTGAAGTTTTGAGCAATAAAAAATATGGCCGAGAAGAGATAGTTTGGAAGATTAGAGATGTTTATACAAATAATTATGACGATATCAAAAAAACAATCTCACAAATCGAAAAGAAAGTTATTGAATTTATTGAAAATTTAAAATCAAAAAAATATGATTATTTTTTGGACGATCAACAATCCAAGAGGTTTGATTGAAATGAATAGAAAGGGCATAGAATTTGGTTTCAACTGGATATTCGCGATAATTGCTGGAGCAATTATTTTGTTTTCGGCGATTTATATCACGACTAAATTGGTTGGCACCGAGCGACGCGTTTCCGACACGTTTATTGCCACAGAGCTCGATAATTTGCTACATCCTATTGAAACTAACTTGGAAAATAGTAAATATGCTACGATAAAATTTGTTGATGAAACTCGAGTGTATAATGATTGTTTGACTGTCGGAGCTTTTGGAAAGCAACAAATAAGCACTGCGTCTAAACTTGGAATTGGTGACGAGTGGGGTGTGCAGAGTGTTCGCAAGACATCATATAATAAATATGTTTTTTCGCGAGCGATTGAAGAAGGAAAGAAAATGCATGCAATTGTCAAGCCGTTTGAGATGCCTTTCAAAATTGGCGACCTGACGATGCTTTATGGAAAAAATTATTGCTTTGTGAATCCTCCCTCCGACCTTGAAGATGAAATTAATGATTTATCTGGAAATGGTGCGAATAATATTGGAATTAATATGACTTCTAATTTAAACGATTGTCTTCAAGGAAGTGAAACAGTTTGTTTTGGAAATCAACTGGGTTGCGACGTTTTAGTTAATACTTTCTCAAAAATCGTCAGCAAAAACGAGCTGGACGTTTATTATGAAGGCGATAGTTTGATGCTGGCAGCAATTTTATCTGACAGTTTAATTTACGAATGTCAATTTGCGCGACTTATGAAACGTGCCGGTGAACTTGGACACGTTTATCTATTAAAATCAAATTATTTAGGTGGAATAGGTTGTGCTAATAATCTTGGACTAAACTTGCAGGATTATATTTTGAGTGTAGATGTAAATCGCTCAAGAGATTTGAGTCAGGTCATACAAATAGCTAACACGCTGGGAGGGAGCAATGAAGATATCGCACGCTGTAAAGTCTTCTAAGGGACAGTTCAAGATACAACAGATGGTTTTTGTTTTAGTTGCGATTCTGATATTTTTTGGGATTGTCGCAGTTTTTTATGTTTCTGTGAAGTTCGGCTCCGTGAAACAGGATGTTCAGGAAGGAAGACAAGAAGCGTCCATGATGCAGGCGAGAAAAATGGTGGGAACGCCAGAATTTATTTGGACTTCGTGGGAAGACTGCGCTTCGTGTGTTGATTTAGATAAAGTCTTTTTGCTAAAAAATCGAACGTCATATCAAGGGTTTTGGAAAGATATTGCTCTGCTTAAAGTAGTGAGAGTTCAGCCAAAATATTTGACTCGTGAATGTAATTCTGTGAATTATCCTCGATGTAATGAGATTACTTTGATTGAAAAAGGTGGCTTTCAGTCTTATGATTCATTTGTTTCTTTGTGCAGATATGACAATGAAATTGGAGAGACGAGATGTGAGCTCGGCAAGATAATTGTTGGTTTTGAGGGAGTTAAAAATGCAAGATAAAATTAAGAGTTATTTTAAAGCTAACAAAAGAAAAGGGCAGGAAGAGATAGTCGGATTTGTTTTGATAGTCGTACTTGTCGTTTTTGTTTTGATTGTTTTTCTGGGAATTCAACTGCGTAAACCTGTAAAGGAACAGCGTGAGAGTGAAGTAATCTATCAGTTTTTAGAAAGTTCTATGGAGCAGACGACTAACTGCACACTTTCGGAAGGGGCGAGTTACCTTGAACTTGATGAACTAATTAGAGAATGCTCTGAAACAGATAGTTCTTGCCTTGGAGGTGCGACTTCCTGTGATATTGCTAAAGATACGTTCACGAAATTGATTAATGAGAGTTTTGCTATAGGACCAGATTATCCTTACAAAGGATATAATATTTCTACGATTTATTCTATTAATTTCAGTGGACAGTCGCAAACGGAATCAGTTTTAAGTATAGCTATGGGTAATTGCTCTAATAATTATATCGGTAGCTCTTATTTGATTCCGCAGAGTCTTAATGTCAAATTAAAATTGTGTGTTTAAATTTTTAATTCTATCTTAATTGTGTCAATAATTAGAACGGGCTTGAGCCTTTGGCGGTTTCCAGTTTTTTCTTTTATCAAATCAATAAAACCAAAACGCTCTAATTCTTTAATATCATCATTTACGGACTTAAAATCTCGCTGAACTAATTTGGCAATATGATAAATAGACTGGGGGTTGCGCGATTTTATTATGTGTAAGATTCGTGCCTTCTCATTTGAGAGGATAGCTCGCAAAGAAGATAGCCCTTTAAAATCATAATCGGATTTATCTCCAGCAATACGCTTGAAAAAAGAAGTGAATGCTCCTTTATCGTCGGTAATTGTTATTTCTATAGACTTTGTTTTTTGAGCCATATTAGTTATTTAAAGTATCTTGCGTATATATATGTTTTGATTTAATATATATGCTATAAATTCCCTATATCTCCTCAAATTGAATATTGATATTAGTTCATCATTTAGTAGTGATAAGGTAAGGTTTATATATACTCCATTAGATTTTTGCAAACAGGGATAATATAACCGAACAGGGATAGAAAGCTTTTTAAAGAGCCTTTGGGTTTAAGGTATACGCTCAATTTATTGAGCGATACTAAATGATGAGACCAAACTATAGCGTTACAAAGCGACTATTGAATGGCTCACTTGGCGAGTTGCTAATTAAAATTGCAACTTCCTCAAAGAGGGGCTCTGCGGAGCTGTCACAGAACATAACTGAAAGGAGGTTTAAAAATGAAATTAAATTTTAGAAAGATTGTATCCGCATTAGCTTCAACAGCTATGCTGGGCTCAACTGTTGCAATTGCTGCAGCAGCGAATTTCCCAGCTCCATTCGTTCAGAATGGTGTTGCTGATGTTGCTATTGTTTACGGAAGCAATCTAGACCTTGGCGCCGTAACAGATATTTCAACTGCTTTAAGTGCCTCATTGTCCAGTAGTGGTGGTGCAGTTGCTGGTAGCACTCCATCTGGAGACTACATTAAGCTTGCAAAACCAAGCGATAAACTGAACATGAATAACACTGTTAGTGGAGTATTTGGATCGACTATTGATGCAGACGAATTGGATAATCTTCTTGCTGACGGTGTTTACACAAATGATGAGAACACTGAATACAAATATCAGCAGAAACTTACCTTGGGTACAGGTTTGCAAGTAAACTATTTTGCAGATTCTGATTACAAGAATAAGGCACCAACCGTTGGTATAAACCTATCCAGTAGCCATGTTGTTATGAACTACACGATTACATTTACTGACTTACCTGAATCAGACGTAAGTAGTGGAGATCTTGTTGATTTTGAAACAACTAATTTGAACATTCTTGGCAAGGATTATTTCGTACTTGATGCGAAAAATAATTCAAATGTCAAGTTGACATTGCTTGATTCAGCAGATACTGCTATTCTAAGTGAAGGTGAAACTTCATCTATGAGCATTGGTTCAAAAATTTATGAAGTTGGAATTGAATTTATTTCAAGTTCAGAAGTGAAACTGAAGGTTAATAACGAAATAACTACCTCTCTTGCAGAGGGCGGCACTTTCAAACTAAGTGACGGCAGTTATGTAGGCATTAAAGATATCTTGGCACAAGATTACGCAGGTGGTATAAAGAAGGTTGAATTCAGTATAGGTTCAGGGAAACTGGACATTACAAGCGGTTCTACTGTCAAATTAAATGATAAATCTGTAAGTGGATTAATTAGTTATATCAGTCGTGCAACCTCTACAAGTAATAAGGAAAGGTTGAACTCCATCACAATTGAATGGAAAACTGATAATGACGCATTCATTACAGCTGATTCATCCTTGACTATGCCTGGTTTTGGCTCGATAGAACTAAGTGCGAATGAGTTTAATCCTATGAATAAAGACCTTGAAGAACTTAAGGTTCAGAATTCTGGAAGCGACACAATAGAAGTGACTGCGAACATCAAAGATGGAAAAGTCACAGTTCCTATTTTGTTTGCTAACTCTTCGGGAGAATTCACCCATTTGGGAGATGCCTCTGATAAGCAATTACTTACAAGTTTTGGAGTGAGTAGTTTGTTATACAACAGGACGTCACATGACTTCCTTGTTGCTTCGTGGAACAACACAAGAGATGCAGAATCTTACGTCTTGAGATTTGAACAATTTAGAGATCAAGATGGTGTTAACTACACTACACCTGAAAAACTTACATCAAACGGATGGAGTAATGCTTGTGGTGAGAAATCTGACAGTGGTGGAAGTACACCTACCTGCGATATCGGAAGCTTATCACTTACTCTAAACAGTATTAATGGTAAAGATTCGACTGGCGGGAGATATGTCAACTTTAGTGGTAACGCGGGGTCTTCGTTCTACAGATTATACACACAAGGGGGTCTTGAAGTTAACCTTCCTGTAAACATCGCTACAGATGTACAGGGTGCGGGAGTTAGTGCTGATGGAGCAATTAACCTCTCTAACTGGTCAACTTTCAATCCGGGACACACTGGAGATACTTTCTGGCTTTTCGTAACTGAAGAGGATAAGGATGGAACTTTAGGTCTTGGACCTCAGATTAACATCTCGATAGATGATCAATCTGATGGAGACTTAGAAGTTCCTAGTGTAAGCTCGCCTCGAGTTGAGCAACACAAGGAACTTGGAAACGATAACAACTTGATAGGTAGAGTCAGATCTGACTTGGCTACCGAGTTTTGGCGACTTGGAGATTCGGCTTCACAGCGTTACGCTGTAGTCAATTATCCTGGCGCAGAATCATATCTTGAAGCATTTGTTGCTGGTACAACCTCAACAGGTAGTATTGGTGGTGAACTAGGCAATGTCAATGTCATGGCAAAAGATCTTGCTACGAGTGGCATGTCTGGCAAGAACTTGATTGTTGTTGGAGGAAGCTGTGTGAATACTGCTGCTAAATCATTGTTGGGAGAAAGTGCTGGATGTGGTGCATCTTGGGATGTTGCAACTGGTGCTGGTCCTGGAGAGTGGATTATTCAAACATTCGCGAATCCTTGGGGCCCTAACAAAATAGCGACTCTTGTTGCTGGCTGGGAAACTGAAGACACACAAAGTGCTACGACACATTTGACAACTCAAACTGTTGACACTAGTGTTGGTCAGAAGATACCTGGATCTACTACAATTGTAGCTACGCCTACCCTGGCGGCTTAAACAGTTTTATTTTTTTTTCTTTTTCTTTGTCTTTTTTTAAGTTGATTAGTTGCGTATGTGTAAAATATTTTCAATTAAAAAGAGCAGACGCATGTTTTAAAAATGACAATTTCCAAATAGGATTATGGAAATTGCTCATATAAACGGCTCTGAAAAAAAACGAGAAAATCAGAGACGCACTGGGAGTATAATTTTAATAGGTCTTCTTCTGTTAAGTACTTTAGGCTTTGCACTCGGTACAGTTGCAGATAAAAATTCACAGAACTTGACCTCTGAAAGATTTAACGGACAATATTGGGTATATACGATGGCTGGAAGAGAATATTATTTTTCTATTAGTAAATCTGAGATGGATTTCACAAAAATTAATTTCACGATGAATTTAGCAGACATACAGAATAAAATTTTATATATAGATAATCCTTCCGGATTATCTAGTGCGATTATTGAAACAGATTTGGTCGGGTGGGTTGGGAAAATACAACCGGCTTGTTTTGGGAAATGTGTGATTGATATTCCTGAAAAAGACTGTACCGAACCAATTATGGTGATAAGAGAATCTGAATCTAAAACTGTAAGACAACAGGAGCAGTGTGTATTTATCGATGGAGATGAAAAAACAATAAGTTTATTCCTATATCAATTACTTGGAATGAAATAAATGATTTAAAATATTTCAGTTAACTTAAAAAAGGAACAATCTGAATAAGAATATGCGAAACAAGGAAAGAAAACTCGAGAAAGAAATTTTGGCAGTGCTTGGATTTTTAGCTGTGCTCATTATTTTTTATTTGCTGGTTTCATCACTTTTTAAAAGCTTTAATAGTTTTACATATGAGGGACTTTATTTTTCTAAGGAACGCATAGGAAAAATACCGTTATTTCATTATACTTACACATTTGAAGCTAAAGGAGGAGAAATTTATAAATATAATTTGTATCTTAGAACTGATCCGAGGACAAATGATGTTCCTATTCAGGGAGGAAATATTAAATTTGAGAGACCCTATTTGACTTTTATTAGTATTAATAGCACAGGACTTCAACAGTGTGAATTGGGAGCTTTGGCTGTTGGAGGACTTGCCCAATTTTTGAGTGATAATCAGATTCCAGTTAAGGGTGCAAATATTGACTTCTGGCAAGCAGGAGCAGATAAGCAAGAATGGGTGACTTGCGATTTAAAACCTGCCAATCCCGTGATAGAAATATTTTCTGGAAATACAACTGAAATAATCCTTGAGAATAAATGCTATCGCATTAAAGTCGCTGACTGTCATATTCTTGAAGCAATTGAGAAATTTCAATTGCAGTCTATCATTGATGCCAAATCTTAATTGGTAAACACATAGTCTAAATTTGTGTGAAATATTTAATACTCAAAAAAATATTGTGGTGATTTGAGGGAGACAATAAATTATAACTCAATTTGAATATATATTGAATTATCTATTTGCTCGTATCGGAGATGAGCATTTTAATGTCCGTATAAATTGGAACATTATTTATTTTGAAGAGCAGAGCGTTTAAGAACCAAATTAACACTACCATAACTGTGCTCCCAAAATACCATGCTGTTACGTGCGTGAAATTAAATAGCTCAAAACCTTTGCTTGCAAAAATAGATGCGAATATAATTATTCTTAAAATATTTAGTCCTAAGAATGACAACATCAAAAAAATTAAGCTATAAGCTCTCTTTTTTTTATCCATGGGGGTTGTCAAGTTTAGAATCAAAAGTAAGTAATATGCCGCGCCAGCAATACAGGCTGGAACAATTGATGCGAAATAACCTTTAAAAAAAATTGTTGTTTTTATACAAACAAAGTTTATAATTAATTCGGAAAGATTTGCTTTCATAAAGAGGTCGCACGATTTAGTTATGTCCCCACGCATGAGCTCTGCCCCATAAAGACTATCTAATATTGTGAATGTTGGATAAACTGTCAAAGGCGTGAAGATTGTGTAAAATATCACTAAATTGCCGAGGCCAAGAAATAGAAGAGAGACATAGCGAAAAATTACTGATCTTATATATGAATTTGCCACGATGTGGTTTTGAGAAGCTAATTTAAAAAATTATCTTTTTGCTAAACGGACTGCAACAATTACTATTAGGACTATAAGCACGAGGTTTACCAGCCCAATGATCCAGATGGTTGGGTTACTACCAAAATTAAAAATGAAGGATTTCTTTCCTTCGAGGCTGATTTCAACTTCCTGAACTTGAACTTGTCCATTTGATTCAACATTTATGTCGAATGTTTGTGAGCCGAAAGTTTTACTGTTGACATTGAGAATCATAGTTACTTCTTTGTATTCTCCTGGTGCAAGCATGAAGGACGAGTCTGAAATTTTGCCTAATTCTGCCCAGCTATCATAATTTTCTGCACGGATGGTATAGATTTTGCTTTCTGTACCAGTATTTGTGATTGTTGCCTTAATAGTTAGTGGGCTACCAGCGATTGCTTCTGAAGCTAATTCTGCAGTTATCAAAGTATTTGTCAAGACACTCTGGTTTCCAGAATATCCAAGATTTAAATTACATCTAACTACCTCGACTGGAATTATAAATTCATTTTCTGATTCTTCACGATATATCCCATTTCTATAATCATAATATGTCCTGAATGAAAGGCTGTAGAATTTGTTTTCCACTTGATTGGCTATTGGTACATTGAAATTGATTATTTCGTCTTCACCCTGATCTAAATCTTTGGTAATCTCAAATTCACTGTTGATTCCCAAAGCAGAGTTTATCATAGTTATTCTTACCCTTTTCTGATTTTCGTTACCTACATTAAATACTTTAAACTGGCCAATTAAAGATTCTCCACAACTCAAAGGAGAGTTTGACTCGATTTCATCTACAACGACAAATCTCTCTTCATCTGATGTCTGCTCAACCTCTATTGTGTGGAAGAAATCATTGTTGAAATCGCTTGTTGTATCGTCACAATCGTAGTTTTCACCCTCATCGTCGTCATATACTTTAACTGCAAGCTTGTAGTTTTTTGCATCTAAATCTGCGGGGACTTTGAATTTGTATTTTATTGTGGCATCATCATCTTCATCAATGGTAACTTGTACTTCTTCGTCTTCACCATCTGAACCTTCAAGGAATATCAAATCGTCGGCATTATTCTGACCGTTCTGATCAAATAGCCCGAGCTTGATAACTGCATCAACTTCATCATCATTGTTGTTGTTATTTATTTCCACTTCTAATTCTATTTCGTCAAGCAATTCCCAATTGTCGTCGTCACCTTCTCCTTCATTTGTCCAGTCGACGCTTGAGATGCTCAAATTGCCTGAAACTGAACCTATAGAACAGAATGATTTTTTGAACGGGATATTGCCTGTTGCGGTATAGCCAGATGAGGCCAGAGCCTTTACCTGAACAGTGTTGATTCCAAATTTCAGATTGTTTAATGAGTTAAGCATTACTTGAACTGTCTGACTCGTTCCATTTAATAGCAAAGCAATCTGTGAAGGAGTGAATGTGACTCCGAACGGATTCGTAGTTATTTCTGAAATTTGAATTGTTGATAAACTTGTTGTTCCGATGTTATTTATTGAAATTGATGCGTTCTGACCCGCTTGAATTGGTGATGTTGGTGCTGTGATTGAAAGGTTCGAAAATGGGAGGACATTCACAGTTATTGGTAAAGCATTAAAGTTTGGATTAGCTGAAACTGTACCACTTGGCAAGGTATAGGTAAGAGCTGTGAAGTTGATGACTCCGGAAAATGATCCGACTGATTGTAATAAAGGTATACTGACTGAGACTGTTTTCGTGATGGATGTTTCGTTAGCTAATTCAAATGTTCCGATATCTCCAGTCCATGATGTTCCTGAACCAAATAATAGGGGCAAAACTAATTGTGCACCTGTAAAATTCCCGCTATGTCCACTAGCAGTTATATTCACTATGAATGTTACTGTTGTTCCAGATTGAGTTGAAAATGTAGTGTTAGAGATTCCAGAAAGGCTAACAGCTGCGCTAGCAAAATTAACTGCTAAAACTGCTAAAGCAATGAATGCAAATAATGAAAATAGTTTTGTGAATTTCATTTTGTGTTGTAACTCTGGAATTAATTGGGTATATAAATATTTCGGTTTAAACGAACTTGAAAAAAGTATGTTGTTTAGAGGGAAATTATATTAACTTGATTCTTAATATAATAGTATGGCTATAAGATCTCATGAAAATGTTGTTGGTGCGTGGGCTTTCCTGATTGGAATAGTGTTGGCCCTTCTTGGAGGAGTTTTGAGTGCATTTTTTGGGAACTGGAATCCGTTTGTGCTGGGACTTTTGATGGTGATTGGACTTATTGTCGGATTTATTGGTGTGACGCCGAACGACTTACAAAAATTTTTGATGGTTACTGTCTCATTGGTGATTGTTAGTTATGCTGGCTCTGCGGGTGTGAAGAATATTGAATTTCTGGAATGGCAAATCGGAAATGTTGTTTCTTCTACTTTGGCGGGACTATTGGTTTTGCTTGTGCCTGCGACAGTGGTCGTTGCGATAAGAAGTTTGTTTTCTGTGAGCCAAGGATAAAAAATATTATAATTAATAATTAAATAAGGGATTAAGAATTTATGAAAATTGATTATGTTCAAAAGCTGAACAGTTACATCATTAAATCGTCTGACTTTGATGACTTAGATTCGGTCATCATTGGTCCGCGATAGACTTCCGCAAATTCAGGCGCTGCGATTAATGCGTGATCACCAAAACCAGCAATTGTGCCTTCCATAGCGTCAACAGTTTTTTTGATTTTTGAAACTGCGCGCTTCAACTCTATAATATCTTTACTTTTTAGCGTGCGAATGTCGATAAATGCAATGGTATAACCTTCTCTTAGTGCAGCGAGAATTTCGTTGATGTCATCATATTTTTTCAAAGTGAATGGTCTGATTTTTATGCGTTCTTTTCTCTCTGCTTTTTGGCTTAAGTCCATCTCGACATATTCGTCGGAACCTGAAGATTTACCAAACATCTCTTTTAATTTGAATGCCATAACGTTTTGTGCATGGAGCAGTATATAAATATTATCGTTTCAAGAATGTATATTTTAGATGCGTAAAAATATTTATTTATTTTTTGCCGAGGGAGATTGTTTATCAACTATTTTTCTCAATTCTTGTTGAAGCTCGCGAGCCTTTGTCGCAAGTAGCTGTTCTTGTTTTGAAAGCGAGTCATTTCTTATTTCAAGCAATTTCTTTTTTTCATCAAGCTCTTTTAAGGTATCATTCTTTTCAACTGCTACCATTATCGAGCCAACCATCTTGTAAATTTGATGATCTGATTTTTTTACCTCTTCTAATGCATTTAGGGACTCGTTTAATTCCATCTGGAAGGCCTGCTTCTGTGCCAAGATATTTTGCAAATTATGTTCGAGAATCTGGAGTTCCTGCAATTTTTGCTGGGCTTCGGTATCAAGTTGAGAGTTCATATTTTACTCCCTAAATAATCTTGATTTAATTCGTCTTGAATAGGAGAATTATTGTAAAATTTTGAATATCTCTCGTAAAATCTTCTTACTTGAGGATGTAAGTTTTCGAGAGATTGAGGTAAATCGATTCTATCTGGAAATGTTGGCGGAGATTGTTGTGTAACTTCACTTCTTGAAATTGCGGGTTCATTCAATTTACTTGCCTGTGATGCTCCAAGAAATCTGCTCATACTGCTTTGATTTTGACAATGTGCGTCCGAGGTTTATAAAATATTTTTGAATTACAATGTGGACAATTAAATCTTTTTTCAAGGGTCTTACTAGTTATTTCTTTGCTACAACGAAAACATTTGTATTGTGACATGAAGTTATTTTGTTTTTGAGATATTTAAATTATGAGGTATTTAGTGTATAGGCATGGCCTGCGAATTGGGCTCCACATCTCTCGCAATGCCAAATTCCTGCTGCGAGTCGCTTGACACCGGGTTTTTTGCATTGGGGGCAAGTCTGTTTTTTTCTTTGAAGAGAATCAACTGCGTTGAATCTATTTCTTAAAGATGTTCCGTAACCAGCGCCGAATTTTCCGGCAGCCTTTACTTTTTTTGTCTTTACCATATTAAAGTTTAATTTGGAGGGTTTTTAAATTTGTTTATTTAGATAATTTCTAGTTAAAGCTATTAAGATTCTTATTTTTAACCCCTTTTTTAATCTTCTTAATTTTTTCTGTGTAATGTTTTCAGTAAGCAAATAAAAAAGATATTCAAATTTTAATGGGGATACCCGGATTTGAACCGGGATCGCGAAGTCCCAAACCTCGAAGGCTAGCCAGATTACCCCATATCCCCGATGGGCAAAGTTATTTAGAATGGTATTTAAACATTAATATTTCCTAAGTTCGTGCATAAACCTATTTAGAACATGATATTTAGTTTTATTATCCTATTTTTGTAAGTTGAGGTCGCGTTATTTGGAACGTATAATTTTGAAATTGTTTGAATTGACAATTTAGAGAATTTTCTTGCGGGAATTGTGTTGGAGGTTATAGTTTTATTGGTGTGTCGAAAAAAAGATTAATATTTTGAATATTTTCTATTTTTTGATTTTGGGATTTGGGGAATGCTTGAATTTTTATTTTTAGAGACCTTGCCGTTTTATGCACAAAAATTTAGCTCGTATTCTCTAAAATTGTTGGAAGCTATTGACTCGATTTTATCCGACTTGATTAGATAAATTATTTTATCAATTTAATATTTGAATAATCGGCAAATATATAGGGGTTTGTTGAAAAAATTATGTTCTATTTAGAGATTAAGATAATCGTTTAAAATCATTAATTTGAAATTTCGGTAAGGAAAAATTTCCGTATTTGTATTTTTTAACGAAAAATAATCAATAAAGAATGTGAACGATTCGAGATAGTCCTTACTACTTCTTCTTTGCTTCTGGTTTGGCTTCTGCTTTTGCAGGCGTTGCTGTGACTGCTGTCGCACCTGTTGGTGTTGCAGTTCCTGCTGTTGGTGTTGCAGTTCCTGCTGTTGGTGTTGCAGTTGCAGCTGCTGCTACTTTCGCGGCTTCTGCTGCGGCCGCTGCCTCGGCTTCTGCTTTTGCGCGAGCTTCTTGTTGTGTTCTGACTTTACTGAAATATGTGGCTAATTCTGCTTTCTTTGTTGCCGTAACCGTTGTGATTTCGTCTTTTATTTCTTTATCATAAATTCCTTGATTAACTTCGCGAATTGCTTCAACAGGACTTTTGTTTTCAGCTAAAACTCCTAATGACACGCACGAACCTAAAACTAATTTTACCGCATTCTTCAGATTTCGTGCAAGCATATTGGGCATTTTTGTTTTTGCGATAGAAATTATTTGCTCTATGGCAATATTACCTACTTTAATCTTGCCCGCTTCACCTGAACCTTTTTCCAGACCGAGTTCTTTTTTTATTAATTCAGCTGTTGGTGGAGAAGACACTTTGATGTCATATTTTTTTGTTTTTACATCTACATTTAACTCAACTGGAACTTTGACACCTTTGAAATTCACGGTTGCTTTGTTAACATCTTCAATAACTTTGCCAATGTTGATTCCCATCGGACCGAGTTGCTGAGCTATAGTTGGGCCAGGTTTCATTGCCCCTCCATCGACGATTAATTTAATTACGGCCATATTCTCCTGATTCTTCGGATTCTTTTGCAGAATCACGCCTTATAACCTTTACGTTATCTATTTTTACTGTAACTGGTATTGGCACTGTCGCTCCCAATAACGAAACTACTATTTCTCCTTTCTTCTTATCGATTCTTGTGACTTTGCCTTTCTCGTTCTTGAAGTGGTCTGCTATCATTTCAACTATGTCTCCTACCTCTATGTTGAAGTCTTCGACTTCTGGTTGAAGAGTATTTTTTATTTCTTCGTAAGTTACCGTTTTACCAATGATGCCTTTAACATAAGGAAGATTAAACGCCGCTTCTTCAATTGCGTCGCGGTTTGCTGCTTCTAAAATTAAATATCCTTTGAGTCCGTGTGGCTTTGCTATCGCGAATACTTGTAATTGTTTCAAGACTGTACGCTCGTGAATCATTTCCATCGCGCGTTCTTCCTTGTTCGACGTGACTTTTACTATAAATATCATTTTTATGAGTTCCGACTACGACTTGATAACAAGAAGTAGTAATCAAGAAGAATTTTTAGGGTATATAAATTTTGTTATTTTATTGGCCTTGCATAATTATATTTCTTAAAGTTGTGCAGAACTTCATTTCTATCGCATTCATATGCAAAGAAATCAATACGATTAGTTCTTGCAAGTAATTTGTTAATGTGGAATTTCTCAAGTAGTTATAAGATGAGTTAAAGTGGGAAATATGCAGTAGTTGTGCAGTTACATAATTCTATCTTCTATCAACTCCTAACGCGTTTAGAAGCATAGACTTTCAGGCATAAGCAGAATACTATGTATCGCATTGATTGACATTTTATATTGTTATAAATTTCTTGGATTGATATTAAGAAGAAGGTTTTCTCTTTGATTTGAAATATTTTGTAAGTCCTCGATTATTATAAATTAATTTCTTTCTGACTAATCAAAAAAATGTCGAAAATAAGAACAAAAATTAAACCGACATGTGCTATAACTCTAACTGGCTTTTAGATAGATGATTTGTCTATTGCGTTAAAAATCAATAAATAAATTGCCTCAATTTGTTTTAACTAAACAATTTCATAATCAAACCGATTAAGAAACCTACAAGCCCTATGGCTAGAACTCCCAATGCAGAAATTTTAGAAATCATAAGAAATTCTTGTTTAGTTGGTTTTTTGAGAACACGCCATACGCGAGTACATTGAATTATGAATGATTTCAGTTTTTCCATAAATAAGTTTAGATTGATGTGTTTAAAAATTATTCTGTTTTTTTTAAATTTCAATTATCGCTTACAAAATTTATGCCGAGCTCGGAGCCGAGGTCAGAATTCTCGTTTAGTTTGTATTGCGATTCTGAACCGAGAATTTGAGGGCTTTTAACTCCCGTGACGATGAGGAGAACTCTTATATTCTTATCCATGTCTGGAGAAATTTTCGCACCTGAAATTATTTTTGCGTTGGCGGGTATCTTTGAACTTATTCTTTCCATGATATCGCGGTATTCATTTAGAGACATGTCTGGACCACCGATTACATTGACGAGTGCGCCTTTTGCCTGCTCAATATTAACATCTAAAAGAGGATTGTGGATTGCGCGCTCAACTGCTTCCAATGCACGGTTGTCGCCAGTCTCTGATTCCCCAATGCCTATGAGTGAAACGCCTCCATTGGCCATCACAGCTTTTACATCTGCGAAATCAAGGTTCACAAGACCTGCTGTCGTAATCAACTCCGCAATTCCTTTTACGGAATTGGTAAGAATTTCATCTGCTACTTTGAATGCTGTTTGTATGGGTAATTCTGGAGCGATTTCGAGAAGTTTGTCATTTGGAACAACGATAAGGGTGTCCGCGATTTGCTCCAATCGCTCTAAGCCATATTGCGCGTTTTCAATTCTTTTCTGACCCTCGACGGTAAAGGGTAATGTGACGATTGCAATAACTAATGCACCAGCTTTTTTTGCCAAGTCTGCGATTACTGGAGCTGAACCTGTTCCTGTTCCTCCACCTAGACCGCAAGTAATGAAAACTAAATCTGCATTTGAAAGACGCTTTCTGATTTCCTGCTCTGACTCTTTTGCAGCTTCTTCACCAATTTTGGGGTTGCTTCCAGCACCAAGTCCTCCAGTTAGCTCGCGACCGATTAGAATTTTTACGTCGGAACTTGTGTAAAGAAGATCCTGTGCATCCGTATTGATGGCGATTACTTCACAACCTTTGATGCCTATTTCTTTCATGCGTGAAACGGAGTTACCCCCACCACCACCACAACCGATAACTTTAACCCGCGCACCTTGACGCTGTACTATTGACTCTAATTCTTTGTCGATTGTAGCCACACTCTTTAAATCATCATCACTCGAAGACATGGTGTAGTCAGCTGAGACCGATTTATAAGGATTGTTGTATCAAAAAAGCGTTTCATTTGGATATTTGAATGGGAATGCTCAAATTGATAGTTAAGTTAATTCTTTATTCAGAGTGTTCTGTTTCAAGAGGTTTTTCTGGAGAAGATTCCTTGAATGAAACTCGAGCATTTAGCAAAAATTTGAATTCCGATTCACTGTGTTTCATAAGATTTTCAAGAACTTTTGGTCCGTGAATTATAACCACATCTTTGTCTATTTCTATTTTAGGAATAAAACGGAAAATTAGTTTACAAACAGTTTCTGCTTTTTCTTTAAGGTCTTCTACTGAACGGATAGCTGTGAATTTATACTCTAAGTCTTTTCCTGCAAGCGGATTATTAAAATCGGTTATGACTCTTGCGCCTGAAACCGCAATTACCTTTGCCAGTTGATTGTCTAAAACAAATGACGCACCTGGCCTCGGATTTATTCTTTGTCCAGTGAAAATTTTCAGAGGAATTGTTCGAATCAATTCTTTATAGCGCGGACCAAAACCTTCCTTATGCGAAAATGAAACGCGATATTCTTTGTTGAACTCTTTTCCTACGAACTCTTTATCCAAACCTCTGACAACCATCTCTTTCCCTACAATAATTATTGTTTTTTCTGGCTCAGATTTAGGATTCAGATTTTTTAAGTCCTCAAGAATGTTTGAATCAAAGGGCTTACCGTCTGCAAATCCAGTAAATTTTATTTCTATGAATTCTCCTTGTTTTATTGTTTCGGCCATTGTTCTATTTTCATAAAGGGCTCTAAAAACCTTTCGGTTTTTGGACATTCTACTCCATTTGGTTTTTGTGAACAGAAGGTTTTATAAACGTTTATTGTAAAATTCAATTATGGTTTTGAAATTAATACAAGCAACAACTGCTAAATCTGGAACGACGCTCCTTTGGGATGGTGTGCCTTGTGTCGTGAAATCAAATGATCAAAGTAAAACTGGAAAGCACGGAAGTATGAAGTGTAGAATGGAAGTTGTTGGAATTTTTGATAAGAAAAAAAGAATCGGTGTAATCCCTGGCGGGGAAAATCTTGAAGTTCCTTTGGTTGAGAAGAAACGTGCACAGATTTTGAGTGTTTCTGAGGATAGTGCGAGTGTAATGGATTTGGAAAACTTTGAAACTTTAGAACTCCCATTTGATGAAGAGCTCAATGGAAAACTTGCTGTTGAACAACAAGTAGAATACTGGGACGTTGAAGGTAAGCGAGTTATAATGAGGTTGTTGTCTTAATATGGGAACGAAATTACCTGCAGCACAACAACGGCTTTTCAGAAATATGTTTGTGTGTAAAAACTGCGGACAGAAGATGCGCGCAGATGCACTGAAAGTGATTTCTAAAAGACTGATATGCAGACGATGCGGAAGACACAACTTTCGACCAGTAAGCATTAAAAAGAACAAATAATAATCATAATAATGGGATCCTTAGTATTTTACGACGTAGTGTTTATGATAATCTTCTGCGTTGGAGCTTTTTTCATATTAAGAAAAAATAAAGAAAATTTGAAAAGACAAGGTTGGATGTTTTTGTACCACACTAAATTTGGGATAAAGCTGATGGATTGGACAGTCAAAAAATTTGAGAAATTTTTGAAACCATTGAGTTATGTCGTTATAACTTCGGGCTATATTTTGATGGGTTTGATTCTTTGGATGATTTCAAAAACTGTATGGGTTTATGTTACTTCCCCGATACCTAAAGAATTGCAGAATTTGCCACCGATTGCGCCTTTGATTCCGTACTTCCCAAAAATATTCGGACTTGAGTCGATTTTCCCACCATTATATTTTACATACTTTTTAATTGCCTTGGCAATTGTTGCAGTTTCACACGAATTTTCGCACGGAATTTTCGCAAGATTATGGAAAATTCGCGTTAAGACTACGGGGCTTGCTTTCTTCGGACCATTCTTTGGAGCATTTGTTGAACCAGACGAAAAACAAATGGCTAAAGCGCCACGAAGACATCAGCTTTCGATTTTGGCTGCTGGGACTTTTGCCAATATTTTGATGACGATAATATTTGGGCTAATAATGTGGGGATTTTTTGCGTTGAGTTTTACTCCCGGAGGAGTTATATTTGATACTTATGCGCAAAGTACGATTAATGTTTCGGACATAACTCATGTTGGAAACGTGGTATTCTCTATGGATACAGCTTATAATTTAGCTCATGATGGTCTTAATAAAATCAATGTTTCGGGTAAATATTATTATCTACCTCGTGAAGCCCTTACTTCGAAGATATTAACAAATAATGGACAGATTATTGCATTTGATGATGCTCCTGCCGTTAGAGAAAATATTATTGGAGATATTATTACTTCTATTGATGATAAGAAAATAAGAAGCCAAGAAGAGTTGTCCTTTGTGCTATCCGACCTTTCTCCAGGTCAAGAAGTAATAGTTATTACCCTCGATAAAGAAAATGTGAAACATACCTATGAACTAACTCTTGGTGAGAAAAATGATAAAGCATATTTAGGAATTGGTTTTTACGCCAGACCAACTGAAGGATTGCGCGCTAAAATCCAGACTGTTTTTGCTAAAATAAAAGATCCTTCGATTCATTATATCCCTACGTGGGATGGAGATTTTGTGCAATTTATTTATGATTTATTATGGTGGATTGTAATGATAAATGTGCTTGTTGCTTTGATGAATATGTTACCAGTCTCAATTCTTGATGGGGGAAGATTCTTTTATTTGACAATTGCAGGAATTACTGGAAATGCAGAACGGGGCAAAAAAGTTTATTCATGGATTACTTGGTTCATTTTGATTCTTATTTCGTTGATGATGACTAAGTGGATTGTTAATTTTATAATTAATTGATAAATTCTATTCCCTTTTTTGTGAAAACTACTAAGCGTATACCTACTGGGAGAGATAATAGTGCTGAAATTAGAGCCATATGCTCTTTTCCTGTGCCTGATGCGATTGAAACATGAGCGTCGAAACCTTCAAATTTCTTTCTCAATTTATTTATTATATCTTCTTTTAGTTCTATTAACGGTTTTGATGTGTCTACTATAATTATATCTGCTTCCTTTGGAGAGTCATAATCTTCTGATGATTTTGATTTTACCAAAATTATTTTTTCCCAATCTCCTCGATTTATCAAACCATTTACTTGTCCCCAATTTTCCTTATCATCTCCTAAAAAAGCAACTAATTCCATTATATTTTTTTGTGAGGTAGATTTATAATCATTATTGTTTTCAGAGTATTATGAGAGATATACCCCTACATGAAATCACTCTTAGAAAATATGAAAAACCTTATGCCTCGTCTAAACGTGAACTTGTTCGCAAAGTCTGTTTAAGTTTGGGATTGTTGCAGGCAGGAGATTCGCGAGATGTTATCGTTGACGTTTTGTTGGTGCTTGATGATGCGAGAAAAGAAAAAAAAGAATTGAGCTCGTTTGAAGTTGTCGATTTGGTCACGAATAAAAGAAAAGAAAATGCTCTTGAGATAAAAGGAATTGCGGAGAGCAATATTAGACGACAGTTAAAGCGATTGAGGGATTTGATGCTGGTTGATAAAAAGAATAATTTATATAATATTTCGGAATTTGCGTCCTTGCATGATTTATTTGAACAAAAGATTGAACAGTTTTTGATTCCTCAAACTATTGGAAGAATTAAAGAATACTTGAAAGAATTGTAATTTAATTTAATCTTTTAAATTAGCAATTTGAATTTCTTAGCTCTTTAGATAAACAATAAATTTATAAAGCAATTTCTTCAAGAGAAACTGTCATTAAACTACGTCTTTGGCTCTTGATTTCTGAGAGTTAAAGCATACCGTAGAAGACGCGAAACATGGAATTGAAAGAAGCAATAGTAGAATTGAGAAAGGATAAGGAAAGGAAATTTGTCCAAACTGTGGACTTAATTATTAATCTGAAAGGACTTGACTTCAAGAAAACAAATATTTCGACTGTTGTTCCCATACCACATAAAGTTAAGGAAAAAACAGTTTGCGCATTTTTGAATACTAAGAGTGATATTGTTCCAACTGTTACGAAAGCTGAATTTACAAAATATAGCGACAAGAAAGCGTTGAAAGGTTTGATTAAGAGATATGATTCATTTATTGCTCATGCACCTTTAATGCCTGCAGTTGCTACGACATTTGGAAAAGTGCTCGGACCGACAGGAAAAATGCCATCCCCCCAACTGGGAATCATGATGCATGACACTCCTGAAGAAATTAAGAATACTTTGAATAAAGTTGCGAAGTCCGCGAAAATAAGAATTCGCGAAGGAAGTGTGAAGATTGCTGTCGGCAAAACTAATATGTCTGACGAACAAATTTTGGATAACGTGCGTTCGATTTATAATGGAATTATTAATGCTTTGCCGACTAAGAGAGATAATGTGAAAAATGTTCTTGTTAAATTCACGATGACAAAACCTGTCGAGGTACAAATAAAGTGACGTCTGAAAAAATAAGCACTGTTTCTGAAGCAAAGAAACGACTCGTCAAAGAAATTGCTTTGATGATGCAACGTAACAGAACTGTTTTGCTTGCGTCATCCAAAGGTTTACCAGGGATGCAGTTTCACGAAATAAAGAAAAAATTGCGTGGTGCTGCTGAACTCAAAGTTGCGAAAAAAAGCACTATCTCTAAGGCTATTGAAGCGACTGAAAAAGGAAGCTTGCAGAATTTGAAAAATTATTTACAAGCAGATTATGTTTTACTTTTTTCAGATATTGAGCCATTTGAATTAGCAAGTATGCTTGTCGATTTTCAGAGTTCGAGAAGAGCGAAAACGGGAGATATTGCCCCTGAAGACATCGAGGTTGAGCCAGGGCCGACTGAACTTGTTGCTGGACCTGCGATTTCGGAATTGGGAGGGGTTGGCTTGAAAGTTAAAGTTACGGAAGGAAAACTTGAAATAATCAAAGGCGCGGTTGTCGCGAAGAAAGGCGATGCGATAAAATCAAATGTTGCGAGTGTTCTTGGAAAACTGAATGTTAGCCCTATAAAAGTAGGATTTATTCCTATCGCTGCTTACGATGCTAAAGAAGAACAGATTTACGCAGATATTGCGATTGATAAGGTTGGAACCATGGACAAAGTGCGCGAAATGATTCGCAAGGCATTGGGTTTTGCTATTTCTGTTAAATATCCGACGGAAAAAACAATAAGGTACTTCATTGTGAAAGCCGGAAGAGAAGAAAAGGCTATTGAAAAAATCATAACTGTAAAGGAGGGCGCGTAATGGAATATATCTACGGAGCATTGTTGTTGCATAAGCTCGGACATCCAGTTAATGAGGAAAACTTGAAGAAAGTTATTCATGCAACAGGAAGCCAAGTTGACGACTCCAAACTCAAAGCACTTGTTGCGAGTTTGCACGGAGTTGACATTGGAGCAGAGCTTGAAAATGCAAATGTCGCCGTGGCTGCACCTTCTGCCGGCGCCGCATCATCTGCTGCACCTGTGAAAGAAGAGAAGAAAGAAGAGAAACCTTCTGAATCTGCGGCTGGTTTGGCATCATTGTTCGGATAATTTTTTGTTTTTTTAGTCCGAACAAATTTTATTAGTTTTACTTGCGAAAGTTTAAAAGATAGGTTTAGAGTTTAATTGTACGTGCCTGTGTGGGACAATGGTACTCCGCTGGTCTTGAGAACCAGTTTCCTTCGGGATTTCCCGGTTCGATTCCGGGCGCAGGCGTAAATTCTGAAAGGAGATAATCTCTCGTTCCTCTCTTGCTTGACCCTCATAGTATACTTCGAAGATTCTCCGCAGAGTAACAATATCTAAGATTGAGATTTTTCAAGTATTAAGAACTATTTTTTTGATAGTAATTTTAATCTGAACTGGATTCCTACACCTTGCCATCTAAACTCTACCGAACTTCCTGAGCCAGAAGTGTTGATTATTAGATTTCCAAAATTAAATATTTTTCCGATTATTCCTTGTTTGGATATTATAGAAGTTATGCGCTTGAATGTTGCGGATTTGAAATCTTCAGAAATTATTCCAGTTCTTTGGACAACTCTCAGGTTAGTGATAACTTATTTTGTAGAATTTTTATGTAACTAAACCAATAGAACGATTAATAGAGGTATACATATTATCAATATCGTAATAAACTTTAAAATAAACCAATCAATATAACCGCTATATTCTGGAGTCCCATAGTTTATGACTTCTTTATTTGGATGTGTTTTTTAATTAATCTCAAGTAATCTATTTGTTAAAATTGCACGCGTATTTATCAGATTAGGTAAATTAAATTCCCAATAATCTTGAGAAAAATCCTTTTTTGGGCTCTTCGTCGAGGATTGGTTCAATTACTGGTTGTGGCGCTTTTGCTGCTCGACGTTTTGCTTCTTCAAGAGATTCTTGCGCAAGTTCTGCTTCTGCTTGCCTAAATGCTTTGTCTACTTCAATGCGAGAATGACCTTGATTTACCATGGCCCATTTGAGAGATTCTTTATTGTAACCTTTGCGAAGATTTGATTTTATCCGTCTTGATAGGCTATCAATGTAAGTTGGCTCTTTTGACATGAAGATTTTTGTTGAGTTTAATATAAAAAGATTTGTGTTTATTAAAATATAGTAATCGGTTTTTGTTTTTTGAAGAATTTTATTGATTGATTAAGTTTTTCTTTTGATTCTGAATAAATAGTCATTATTTTATCTCCAGGTTTTAATTTCTCATTAACGTGTTTGTAAATATAAATCCCCGAAGATTTGTCGTTAGGACATCCTGCAATTCTGGCGAGGAAATTTATTGAGGGATTATCTATTTTTTTTATTGTGCCTGAATGACTCGCAATGAAAGTGTGGTGAAATTTTGCTTCTGATAGCCAAGTTTTTGGATCGCCTCCTTGCGCTTTAATAATTTGACAGAATTTCTCATATGCTTCGCCACTATACAAAATGTCTCTTGCCTTCAACTGGCCTTGTCCTTTTTTCGCTTTACCGCACATTTCCAATATTTTTCCAGCAAGCACGAGAGATTTTGATTCTAAATCTTTCGGAGGATTATCTTGTTTTAAAACGCGAATCACATCGTGCATTTCTAAAACTGGACCGATTCCATTGCCAATGGGTTGTATTCCATCTGTGAGAATTGTTTTTATTTTGAGACCCATTTTCTTGCCAAGTGACTCAAACATTTTTTTCAAGTGCTGACCTTGTTGCAATGAAACTTTTGCACCCTCGCCAAAAGGAATGTCAATTAAAACATGAGTGCTACCTACTGCTACTTTTTTTGCCAGAATTGATGCCAATAACTGTGGCTCTGGGTCCAATCTTAGAAGTTTTTCTACGTGGATAAGTTTGTCGTCTGCAGGCGCGAGACCAAGTGAGCCACCCCACACGAGACAAGCGCCTGTTTTTTTGACCACAGATTTCAGTTGAGAGATTGTAAGATTTACAGGCGCCATTGATTCTATCGTGTCTGCTGTGCCTGATGCTGAAGTTATTGCTCTTGAAGAGGTTTTTGGAATAATTAGACCTGTCGCTGCACATATCGATACGACTATCGGCGTCGTTCGATTGCCCGGAATTCCCCCTATACTATGTTTATCAACGATTATTTTTTCAGACCATTTTATTCTTTGTCCAGTTTTTACTATTGCGTTTGTCAAGGCAAGAGTTTCTTCGAATGACATACCACAGTGATTGATTCCCGAAATAAAATAGGCGATTTCTGCTTCAGTTAGATTGTTGTTCACGATATCCCGTATTATTTTTTCCAATTCTTTAAATTTATATTCATTACATTCTAACTTATCATGAATTATTCTTGATCCTTCGGGAATATTTGCTGGCTTGACATCTATCATTCCCGTCGCGTCTGTTCCTAAAACTAAAGCTAAATCTTCAGATATTGCGACTTCGTTCTTGCTGATAAACCCGAATGCTATGTCTACTACTGCAGTTATTTTGCGATTATTTTTTGACAGTGTAACACGATCTGCCACATAGAGATTTATTTTTTTGGCTGTTGCTTCGTGAATAAATACTACGGGCTTTCCAGCGAATATTTTTAAAATTTTAACTCTTAATTTCATGAAGGCTAATGGAGTTGTTTGTTTAAAACTATTCCGCTGGAGAAAACATATCCGAGAGTGTGCCGTCTTTGTAAGCTTTCAAGAATAAAATTAAATAGGACAGGATTAATGGTCCTAAGATTAGCCCAATAATTTTGAATACGTAAAGTCCACCAATCATTCCAACTAAGACTATTACAGATGAGGTTCCTGTTTTTCTTGCGATAATTAATGGTCGCAAAATGTTGTCTGTTGTTGAGACAAAAAGTACGCAATAAATTGTAAACAGCACGGCTATTCCTAAGCTACTATTTGCAAACATAAATATAGCTACTGGAATCCATACTAACCACGGACCAACCATTGGAAGCATTGCGGCGAATGTTCCAAATAGGGAGACTGTAAGAGCTTTAGGAACTCCAAATATTAACAAACCTAAAAATAACATAAGCCCTTGAAGCGCGCCGATGATGACATAACCAAATATAATAGATGAAGTGATATCTTTGAATCTTTTTACGAGGATAGATTCCTTTTCCTTCTTGAATGGAGATATTCCTGAAACAAATTCTTTAAGCACTTCTTGATCGCGTAAAGCGAAAAAGAAAACAAACAGAATTACAGCTATGTTCAATAAGACAGTGGGTAAATTCTGTATGAAACTTATTAGATAATCTATTATGGAGGAAGTTATGTTGCCGAAGAATTTTATTATCACGAGAGTTATCTGTTGTTGGAATTGTTCTCCAGAAGATGGAAAGACTGACTGAACAATTTTTGAGAAATCGATATTTTGTGTCAAATTGAATAATTCAAATACCTGGTCGACGATGATTGGTATGAAGAACCATAATGGCACGAGAACGATTATCAAAAACAATAGAGTTATCAGGAACGCAGTTGTGTTTCTCCCTTTTATTAATTTATAAGTCCAACGATAAACTGGCAGAAACATATATGCAAGTATCAATCCCCCTATGATTGATAAAACAATCGGCTTAACTATTAGAAATGCTGCGACAACTAATAAAATCATCAAGAATGCGACGAATATCCGACGAAAATCTTTATTTGTAAGAGTCATGTTTTGGCAAGACGATTTAAATATATAAAGTTTCTTAATGGTTCAAACACGCTTGAAGGTATATTTGAAAGATTTATAAATTGATATTACTGTTTTTGCTCATGCATTTTTTTATACATAAGATAGTAACTGGAAAATCTGATGAATTTGCGCATCTGCATTTTGAGAAATTCAGCAGAGGAGATTTCAAAGACCGAGCGATAGTGCAATGTAAAAAATCTCCTAAGGGCTATTCAATAGTTACTACTTGTGAATATGCCAATGAATTTGTCCGTTATTTTGCTGAAAAATTAAAAGACTCTCGAGCTAAAGTTACGGGAGTCATTGTTTCAACTAAAGGATTGCCAGCGTCAATAAAATATAAAGATATCAGCCAATTTATGGGCGTGAAAAAATATTCCATTGAAGGTGAGATGAGTGGGCGAGAGCTAATTGAAATTTGTGATAGTGTGCCTCGTGCGTTTTTAGGATTGTCATTTTCTTTTGACGGAAATGAATTAAAAATAAAACCTAAGGCCCCTAAATCTGCTAAACCTGCTTCGGGTTCTGGCGAAAACGGGCCAAAAGTGGATTTTTGCAAGATTAAGACAAATGATTCTGAAATCATAAAAGATTTATTTTTTGATATTGGAGATTTTAAACAAGCAGAAGCGAAGCACACGTTTTTAATTGAAAATATAGACTTGCCTTCGAATGAAAGTGACCCTATTAAGATGCGAGAGCGAGCGATACGTAAGGGAAAAATAGTGCGTGAGCTCACAGTTGAGGGCATAAAAACTAAAAAAGAATATAATTTCTCTGCTTAATTACTAAGATTTTTTAATTGAAGTATAATAATTTGTATCTGTAAATATTTGGATTTTGATAAAACTGAACAAAGCTTAAATATTGTTAAAATATGATTTGTAAGGAGGTTTTATGTATAAATACGTTGGAATTGTAAATCGCGTTATGCTTGGATTAGTTATGCTAGTTTCAGGATTGATAAAATTGTTTGTTATCAAGCCAGAGAATGTTGCTGGTATGGTCTCTGGAATCGGATTTCCTGTGGCAAGTTTCTTTACATGGGTTTTAATCCTGTCAGAGATAGTATTCGGTATAGCGATTCTTACTAAATGGAAGCTGGAATATAGCGTCTGGCCACCAATTGTAATATTGCTCGTAGCAACTTTCACAATATATTTTGGTGGGGAAAAAGGACCGCAGTGGAGTCAGATTTTAATACATCTGACACTTGCGTCTAATTATTGGCTAATTGGTTCTCACACCAAAGCGAAATAATTTCGTAGTTTTTTATTTTTATTATCCTATTTTTGTAAATAGAATTTACAAAATGTGAAAAGGTAAGATTTATAAAGTAATTTTTTGAGAGAGAAGAGTAGAATTTGGACTAAGTGATTGCTACACCGACGTCCGAAATAAAGTTGGAAGAGTTGCGCCCAAAACAAATGGAATATGTCAAAATTATCAAGACCAAGATTTGGAAGTTTGCAGTTTTGGCCGCGTAAGCGAGCCAGTAGGTTTTTGCCTAGTGTGAACTGGGGAGTTGTTCCAGGAAATAATCTTTTAGGGTTTATTGCTTACAAGGCGGGAATGACTACTGCCTTTGTCAAAGACAACACACCTAAGTCAATGACTATGGGAAAGAAACTTGCAATTCCCGTAACTATTCTTGAAGTGCCTCCGATGAAGATATATTCAGTAAGATTTTATAAAAATGAAAGAGTTTTCAAGGAAATTGTTTTTTCGAATGATAAAGAGTTAAAGCATATTGTTAAAACTGCAAAAAACCTTGGAAATGTTGTTGCGCTTGATGAAGTAAAAGATTTTGATGATGTGAGAGTTATGTTATATTCTATTGTGAAAGAATCAGGTGTGAAAAAAACTCCAGACATGATTGAAGCCGGTGTCGGGGGCAAAGAAAAACTGACTACTGTTAAACAGTTTATTGGTAAAACGATAAGGTTACAAGATTTTTTCAAAGGAGAATTAATTGATGTACGCGGATTGACTAGAGGAAAAGGACTTTCCGGACCAGTTACGCGATTTGGGATTGGTCTGAAACAACACAAATCTGAAAAGGGAGTTAGAAAACCTGGAAGCTTGGGACCATGGCACCCTGCAAGAGTTACTTTCAGAGTTCCACTTTCAGGACAGCTTGGAATGTTTACACGGTTACACTATAATTTGAAAGTTTTGGGAACTGGTGATGTGAAATTAAATAAAATGTTTGAAGGGAAAAAATTCAAGAATTATGGCGCAATAAAAACGGATTATATTGTTTTGCACGGAAGTGTTCAGGGTCCTGCAAAAAGACAACTAATTATCACTAATGCGATGAGGCCTACTAAAAAACAAATGGCTGAGAAATATGATTTGTTGGAGGTAAGTAGATAAAATGAAATCTCAAGTTCTTGATTTGAATGGAAATAAACTAAAAACCACAGAATTACCTGTCAAGATTTTTGGTGTGCGAATTCGTGAAGATCTTGCGCAAAAATATTTTGAAGTGTCTAAACAATTTGCACCACATAGTCCGTCGCCATTTGCGGGAAGAGCAAGTTCTGCTTCTGGAACAATTAGCCATAGAAGACACGAATGGAAAGGACATTATGGTAAAGGAATTTCACGTGTGCCACGTAAAGCGATGTGGAGACGTGGAAATCAGTTTTATTGGATTGGAGCCGAAGTCAATATGGCCAGAGGCGGAAGAGCAGTCCACACACCTTCGCTTATCAGACGAGTGCTGAAAATAAATGAGCGGGAACGAATTATCGCTATGCATTCTGCTTTAAGTGCGACTACTCAGCCAAATTATATTAAAAAACGATACGAGAGCCTGCGCAATTCTGAAATTGAATTACCGATGGTAATTTCTTCACCATTAACTAAAATAAAAAGTAAACAATTTGTTGAGCTTTTGAAAAAGGTTTTTGGAAGTAATCTTGATGTTGCTTTGAAACAGAAAAAAGTTCGTGCTGGAAAAGGAAAATTTAGAGGACGAAAATTAAAGAGCAATGCTGGTCTACTTCTTGTGAAAGGAAAAGATGAAGATATAACTCTGAGCGGGATTGATATAAAATCTGCGTCTGATGTCAGTATTTTAGATTTGTATCCTCTTGGAAGGTTAACATTATATACTGAGCAGGCGCTCAAGGAACTCAAATGAAACTTCGACCAGTTACTTCGGAAAAAGCAGTAAAGTTAATTGATATTGAGAATGTCTTGCTTTTTGAAACAGATAGACGACAAACTAAAGATGAAATCGCTAAGGAAATTGAAAATATATTTAGCGTCAAAGTTGTTGCAGTACGAACGTTAATTCGCCAAAACAAAAAATATGCTTATGTTAAACTTGCAAAGGAGAACCCAGCGATTGATATTGCGACCAAGCTGGGAATGATATAATGACTAAAAGAAATAAAGGATTGTATGTCGGAAATCAACTTATTCTTGAAGATATAGGTCTTGCACATTTTGAATCAAGTGCTAATGGGAATAATACCTTTTTAGTTAAAGAAAAAGAAGGAAATATCGTGAGATATTATGCCTATGGGAATGGAGGCGTTGTGCCTGGAAGTGTAGGCTATAGATTAATTGGAAATTATACTCGAGAAATTATGACTGACAAAAGTAAAGGATATACTCAAGCTGTTGAAACTGTGAGGAGGGCCGGTATCTAATGGGTAAAAGAATTATTTCGCAAGCACGAGGAAAGGGAAGTTTGTCGTATCAGGCGAGAAAACAAGCATTCATTTACCGAGTGGGTTATCCTTTGCAGAGCGGTGAAGCTCAGATTGTAAAAATTTTACATTCAGCAGCACATTCTGCTCCACTGATAAAAGTGCGAATTGGTAGTTTAATGTTCTATAATGTTGCGTTTTCTGGTGCGATGCAAGGACGCACGTTCAAGATTGGTGGCGACGAAATTTTAGCTGGGAATATCATCCATTTGAAAGACATACCTGTCGCAACAAGAATTTTCAATATCGAAAATAATCCTGGTGATGGTGGAAAAATGATAAGAACCTCTGGTAGTAGCGCAATCGTGCATAAAAAATATGATGATGGAAGAATTGGAATAACTATGCCAAACAGAAATGAAATAAGATTAGATGGTGAATGCAGAGCAACTATTGGAGTTGTTGCTGGTGAAGGTAGAAAACTCAAACCATTTATGAAAGCTGGAGCAAGACATTATCGCGCTAAAGCACGTAACAAACTTTGGCCGAGAGTTTCTGCTGTCAGCACTAACGCAATTGATCACCCATTTGGTTCTGGAAGAGGAAAGAGAATCAAATCCAAGACTGTCAAGAGAAATGCTCCACCTGGTAGAAAAGTTGGACACTTGAGACCGAGAAGAACCGGTAGGAGAAAGCGATAATAATATGGCAAAAGAAGTAGTACTAAAATCGAAAGATAAAAAATATTGTGGATTTAGCCTCGAGGAGTTAGTAGCTATGCCTCTCTCGGCTTTTGCGAAATATATTCCTTCACGAAGCAGACGTTCCGTTTTGAGACATCCTGAAGTGATTGAACGATTTGTTAAGTCGTGTGAAAAAGAAATTGCGCGAAAGAAAAAAATAAGAACCCATTTTAGAGATTTAGTAATTGTGCCAAAAATGGTCGGAATGACTATCGGAATCCACAATGGGAAAAGTTTTGACGATGTAATAATCAATCTTGAAATGGTCGGACACAGACTCGGAGAATTTAATTTGACCAGACAAAAAGTCACACACTCTGAAGCAGGAATTGGAGCTACAAGGGGGTCGAGAGCGGCTAAGAAATAAACATGGATGAATTAAAACAAAACGAAGCAAAGAAAGAAATGGAACATGAGACTCACAAGACTGAACACCATCATGAACATGTCGACGGACACATGGAAGAGAACAAACGTGAGAGTAAAAAAGAAACTCCTGCTCAAAAACCGAGAATAAAGAAAGATAAGGCTATCGCCCGTGGAGAGGGTTTGCATATTTCGAAGAGGCATGGGATGTATATCTGTAATTTCATTAGAGGAAAGACTATTGATTCGGCAATCGAGAATTTAGAAAAAGTTATTTTGCTCAAAAAAGCAGTGCCTTTTAAAGGAGAGATTCCCCACAGAAAAGGAAAAGGAATGATGTCTGGACGATATCCTGTTAGTGCTGCGAATATATTTATACCGATGCTAAAGTCGTTAAAGGGCAATGTAATTGTCAACGGTATGGATTTGAGCAAGACGATAATTTCGAGTGCATCAACGCATCTTGCACCGCGACCAGCAAGACGCGGAGGAGAATATGGAAAGCGTGCGCACGTCATACTTGAGGCTAAGGAAATTGTGGAGGCGAAAAAATAAAATGGAAGAAAAGAAATTTGTAAAATTTAAACAAGATGAGCTGGGCATAAAAGAATATGTTAAAAGTAGCTTGGGCAAAGGAAGAGTCAGTGATGTTACTATTGAATACACTCCCGTCGGAGAAAAAATTATTGTTGCGACCAATAGACCTGGCCTCGTTATAGGTCATAGAGGAGAAAAGATAGAAGAGCTTACCGAAATTTTGAAGAAAAGATTTGGTTTGGATAATCCTCACATAGACATTAAAGAAATAACGAATGATAGTTTGGATGCGCAACTTGTTGCAGATTCTATCGCATTGCAACTTGAAAGAAAGGGTTCTTTAAAGTTTAAGGTTATTGCTTACAAATCTATTGAAAGCATAATGCGATCTGGAGCACTTGGAACGGAAATATCCTTATCTGGAAAGTTACCAAGCGAACGAGCGAAAACCTGGAGATTTACGCAAGGATATTTGAAGAAAACAGGTAATCCTTCTAAAGTTGTTGAGCGAGCTCAAGCGCAGGCAACCACTCCTATGGGTGTCGTCGGTATCAAAGTGAGCATACTGCCTCCTGAAGCACCGATTCATGATCAGATAATTATTGATGACAATTTAATGAATAAAATTAAACAGAATCTTTCTGAACATCTCACTAAAACAAACTCGCAAGATACTACTAATAAAAAAAGTAGAAAAAAAATAAAATCGGAGGAATTGCAATAATGGCTATATTAAAAGCTAAAGACGTCGCAAAGATGGACTTGAAGGCACGCGCAGAAAAATTGAAAGAATTAAAAATGGAATTTGTTAAAGCGCATGTGACTGCAAATAAATCTGGTGCAAAAACCAAAGAGATTAAAAGGGCTATTGCGCGCATACTTACATTCAACGCTACTGATGCGAAAGCACAGAAGGCTGTGGAACAGAAATAACCAATGGAAATAGATCCAAAAACCGGGTTACCTGTTAATGCGGTTGCGTGGGAAGATCTCGCGAAAAGCGAGCAGAAGATAAAAGTAACGACTGAAAAACGTCGTTACGGGAAGGTCACCACTTTGGTGTCGGGCTTTGATAAAAGCATCGATATTAAGGCGACCGCCAAGTCCCTCAAAGAAGGACTCGCGTGCGGCGGAACAATCCGCGACAGCACGATTGAACTGCAGGGCAATCACAAGAAAAACGTGAGACGTGTTCTTGTGAAGCTCGGATTTTCCGACGACTCAATAGAGGATTAACTGCGGAAAGAGGAATGAGGAAAGAACAAAATGAAAGAAAAGAAAGCGGAAGCACAGAAAGAGCCAACGAAGGCAGGAATAGTTGGAACTAGAGGAAGATTCTTTTATGGAACTGTAACTAAGAAATTTGAAAACCGCGCAGTTGTGGAATTTGAACGCACAGTTAAAGTGCATAAGTATGAGAGATTTATGCGCAAAAAAACAAGATTACATTCGAGAATTCCAGCTAACTTGACTGTAAATGTTGGAGATTATGTTAAAGTGCAAGAATGTAGACCGTTGAGTAAATTGATTCATTCGGTTGTTTTGGAAATTGTTAGAAAATTTAACGTATCGGAGGAAACAAAATGAAAGCATTACCTGCAAAAGTTACACGAGGACTTAATGTCGGAAGTATGGTTGTCGCCAGCGATAATAGTGGTGCGAGAATTGTGAGAATTGTAGGTGTTAAAAAAGGAAAAACACCTAAGGGAACTCAGCAGTATATTAAAATGGCAGATATGGTTAAAGTTTCTGTTCGTGCCGGAAAGCCAGATATGAAAGGCCAAGTTTTTGATGCGATTGTGATTCGACAGAAGAAACCTTACAGAAGAAATACTGGAGAAAGAATAATGTTTGAAGACAATGCTGTTGCGTTGCTGAAAGATGAAAAAGGAAATCCGAAAGGAACTCAGATAAAGGGTCCGATTTCCAAAGAAGTATTTGAAAGGTGGAAGGCAGTTGCTAAAATTGCCCAATTTGTACTATGAGAAAAGATTTTTCCTCGTCGTGGATTGCGAGCTCACAACCAAGAAAACAACGCAAATACCGATATGAAGCTTCTTTGCATGTGAGGCATAAGTTTTTAAGCGCACATCTTTCGAAAGAATTACGCGCGAAATATAAAAAACGTAGTCTCCCCGTCAGGGTTGGCGACGAAGTTTTAGTTATGCGCGGAACATTTGCAAAGAAGAAAGGAAAAATTGCGAAAGTATATTTGAAGAAATCCAAAGTCACTGTTGAAGGAATAACTCGAAAGAAAATTGACGGAAGTAAACTTAACGTTTATCTTGATCCGAGTAAATTGCAGATAATTTCACTTATGGCTGAAGATAAAAGACGATTAAATTTAGGAGAATCAAATGCACAACACAAGAAATAATGTAATTAGGAGAATTCCTGTTCCGAGAAAAGGAAGTAAATATGTAGCTTGTGCTACACGATTCTCAAATTCTGCTGTGCCCGTTGTGATTGCTGTCAGGGAAATGTTGAATTTGGCGACGACTGCTAAAGAGGTAAAACAGATGGTGCATGAAAAAATGTTGAAGATAAATGGAAAACCTGTCAAAGATATTAATCAACCTATTTCTATATTTAGTATATTTCATGCTGATAAAAATTATGTCACTTCTCTAAAACCGACGGGAAGATTAGAGTTTGAGCAAACAAGTGATAACAACAGATTAGTCAAAGTAGTTGGAAAAACTGTAGTGCGTGGAGGTGTAACGCAATATAATCTTCATGAGGGAACAAATGTTATTTCAAAAGATAAGATAAATGTCGGAGACAGTTTACTAATAGATTTTGATAACAAAATAAAAAAACATATTGCACTTGAAAAAGGTAAGAAAGCGTTTGTGATTTCAGGGAGTAATCTGGGTAAAACCTGTTCGATTGTAAATGTTGATGGGCGCAGTATAGCTGTAAAATTAAAAGATAATAACGAGGAGGTTGTGCTCGACATGACACAAATAATTGTACAATGAGCTTAAGTGGAAATGTTATGCGTGAGCCGAATATATCTCGAGTCGTAATTAGTGCTGGTGCTGTTGACAAAGAACTTGAAAAAGTAAAAAAGCTCATAGAAATAATAACTCAAAAGAAAGCACAAATAAATAAGTCTGGGTCAAGAACGAGAATACCAGCTTTTGGAGTCAAGCCCAAAATGGAACTTGGCACAAGTGTGACTTTGAGAGGAAATGAGGCTTTGGAAATACTACGAAAATTATTGGGAGCTATTGACAATAAACTGAGCGTTGCCCAGATTGACCAAAACAATTTCTCTTTTGGAATTCCTGAATATATTAACATACCTGGAATGAAGTACCTTAGAGAGATAGGAATTATGGGATTTAATGTCACCGTTGTTTTTGAGAGAGCGGGCGTCAGAGTGAAAAAGAGAAAAATAAAGGCTGGACGAATTCCGAAAAAGCAACATGTGACTCGTGAAGAGATAATTGGATTTATGAGAAAAACTTTCAACACGGAGGTTGAAGAATGACTGCAAGTGATTGGAATAAAATTTTGAAGCAGTTACGAAACAAACCAGCTATTGCGAAAAAGTTTTTGAAATTCAACAAACCAAAAGAAAGAACATCAGGCATTGCGACGCAGAAATGTAAACGCTGTGGCAGATTTGGAGCACATTTAAACCAATATGACTTGCACTTGTGCAGGCACTGTTTCCGAGAAATTGCGGAGGAAATCGGATTCAAGAAATACAGCTGATGGGACAAGATATTGTTGCAGATGGACTAAATTGCATAATGAACGCAAAGATTTCTGGTAAGACCAAGGTCGTTTTAAAACATAATTCTAAACTTCTGATGAATGTTCTCGCCATTGGAAAATTGAAGGGTTATATCGCGAGTTATCAGAATACTCCTGAAGGATTTGTTGTTGAATTTGGAAACTTGCACGCTTGTAAGGCTGTAAAACCAAGATATGTTGCTAAAGTCCAAGATATTGAAAAATATGTCCGAAGATATTTGCCTTCGAGAAATATGGGTATTGTTATTTTATCAACGAGTTCTGGATTGATGACTCACCAGACTGCTTTGGAAAAACGCATTGGAGGAGGCGTTGTCGCATACTTCTACTAACATGAGAAATAAATATGATGTTAAAGTCCAAATTCCTGAGGGAATTTCTTGTAAGATGGATGGAAAAATTATGAATTTTAGTAGAGGCAATATTTCTGTGTCGAGAAAAATTGTGGAATACAATGTTTCTGTCAGTATTTCAGGAAATGAAGTTATGATTGGTTGCGCCAAGGCAAATAAAAAAGACATTGCTAATGTTAATGCCCAAGTTGCGCATTTAGAAAACGTTTTTGCAGGACTGAAAGAACCATTCTTATATGAATTAGAAATATGTAATGTTCATTTTCCGATGACTGTCAAGGTTGATGGAAAAAGAGTAGTAATAAATAACTTTCTTGGTGAGAAAGTTCCGAGAAGCGCGAATATTGTTGAGGGTGTAAATGTTAAAGTTGAAGGAAATAAAGTTTTAGTAATGTGTGCAGACATTGAGAAAGCTGGACAGACGTCTGCAAATATTGAAAAAGCTGCACGCGTAACGAAAAAAGACAGACGTATTTTCCAAGATGGAATATTTATAACTAAAAAACCGGAGCCACAATTATGAGACAATTTGTCAGACGAGGGACGTTGAAATACAGCAGAATGGGTTTGAGAAGACCAAAATTACAGAGATGGCGCACCGCGAGAGGAAGACACAATAAAATTCGTAAGAATCGATTTGGATATTTGAAATCTCCGAGAATTGGATTCAAAAAACCAAGAAAAGAATCCGGCAAGATAAACGATAAAATGCCTTTACTTGTAAGAAATATGAAAGATATTGTTGGCGCAAACAAAAATAATATTTTGATAATTGCACGAACTCTTGGAGCTAAAAAGAAAATTGAAATAATCAAAAAAGCAAATGAGATGAAATTAGAAATCTTGAATGTCAAAATGAACGGAGGACAAAATGGATCTAAGTAAAAAACGAACGCTTGCTGCAAAAGTGCTTGGCGTCGGAATTGGAAGAGTCATGTTCAACATACAAAGGCTTGATGAGATAAAAGAAGCAATAACGAAACAGGACATGAGAGATTTGGTGGCGGACAAAGCAATTTATGTCCGAGAAATTAAAGGAAGACATGTAAATTCCGGTCGAAGAAGAAGACGTGCCGGAAGTATAAGAATGAAACCAAACCAACGTAAACAAGAGTATATGCGAATTGCTAGAAAAATGCGCGCTTACGTCGGAGAATTGAGAAAACAGGAAAAAGTCACGAGCGAAGAATTTTTAAATCTTAGAAAAGAAATCCGAGGGAAGACTTTCAAGACTAAAGCCCATATTAAGGAAAGAATAGATTCACTAATCAAGGAGAGAAAATAAATGTACGGAATACACAAAACAGTTAAAAAACGACGCCAAGAAGGCAAGACAGATTACAAAGCAAGAATGCATTTATTGAAGAGTGAACAACCGAGGGTTGTTTTCAGAAAGAGTAATCGCTATTTATTTGGTCAAATTGTTGTTTCTGAAATTGCTCAAGACAAAGTAATTATTGGAGCGAACACGAAAGAACTTTTATCAAATGGTTGGCCGAAAAATCTTTCTGGAAGTCTGAAGAGTTTGCCTGCCTCCTATTTGATGGGTTACATGCTTGCTAAAAAATCAAAGGAGATTAAAGAAGGAATTTTAGATATTGGTCTTTTGCGCCATGTTGCGAAATCGAGAGTTTATGCTTTTGTGAAAGGTCTGAAAGATGGTGGATTTGAGATATCTTGTAGTGATGATGCACTTCCTGATGAAAAAATGTTGAATAAGAAAGAGCAGACGGCAAAACTTATTAAACCTATAAAGGAGAAACTTGGCTGATGGAAAACCCGAAGGAAATTTTGGAAAATACACAAAATAAAGAAGTTGTAACTGAAAGTGCGCCTGTTGTGGTTGAAAGAAAGGATACTAGTTCTTGGGCGCCGAAAACACAATTGGGAAAAGAAGTCAAAAGTGGAAAGATTAAAGATATAGATGAGATTTTATCTGGTAGAAGGAAAATTCTTGAGCCGGAAATAGTTGATAGTTTGATAAGTGTTGAAAGTGATCTTTTGCTTGTTGGACAATCAAAAGGAAAGTTTGGTGGTGGAAAGAGAAGAGCGTGGAGACAAACGCAGAAAAAAACTATGGAGGGAAATGTTTTAACTTTCTCATCTATGGCTGTTGTAGGTGACAGAAATGGACATGTTGGAATTGGACTTGGAAAATCAAAGGAAACTTTGCCGTCACGCGAGAAAGCGAAACGCAGTGCAAAACTTAATTTGATAAAAATTTCGCGCGGATGTGGGCATTTTGATTGTGCGTGTAAAGAGTTACATAGTATTCCATTTTCAGTTGAAGGAAGATGTGGAAGTGTTCGCGTAAAATTGATTCCTGCACCACAGGGAACTGGTCTCGTAATCGGTGATGAATGTAAGAAAATTTTGAGACTTGCAGGGATAAATGATGTTTATTCCTCTACAAAAGGCCAAGTTAGAACTACAATAAACGCTGCAAATGCGTGTATGGCTGCGCTTAAGAATATGGGAGAGGTAAAATGATAATTGTAATCAGAATTGCGGGAATGGTTGAAATTCCGGAAGGAGTTCAGGCTACACTATACCATATGAGATTGAGACGTAAATATTCAGCAGTAATTATGCATGAAACTCCTGAAAATATGAAATTGATTATGAATGTTCGAAACTTTATAGCCTTCGGTAAAATAAGTGAAGATAATCTCCTAAAAATTATTAGTTTGCGAGGTGAGTCTCTGAAATCTAAATCCAAAATTGATGCGAAAGCAATTGTTGCGGGACTTGATAAAAAATCTTTGGAAGAATTGGGTCTAAAGCCGTTTTTCAGATTGCATCCTCCTCGCAAAGGAATTGAAAGCAAGAAACATTTTGGTGTGGGTAAGGGAGTTTTGGGCGATAACAAAGAAAATATTAATAAATTACTGGAGAGAATGTTATGAGTAAATCAAATGTTGCGTGGGCTTGTCAGTGTGGAGCAATTGCTTATGGTAAATTGCCCCCAGGTGAATGTGGCCGATGTGGAGAGGAAGAAACTTTTGTTGAGGCGGATGAAGATGAGCTTAATGAACTTGCAGACGAAAATTTAATTGGTGAAATACGCAGTAAAGATTGGGGGGAGGACTAATGAAACTTAAGGCACGAAGAAAATCGCAGAGATTTAGAGGAAGCCATACGCATGGACGTGGAGGTAAAAAGAAAGCACGTGGAAGCGGACATCGTGGAGGTTTCGGAATGGCTGGAACAGGAAAGCGTGGAGACCAACGTAAAACCCTTATTTTGAAGAATACTCTCAAAGAGGTATATTTTGGAAAGAGACAGACGCGTTTACGTTTTGGAGTTACAAAATTACCTGCGATAAATCTTGAAAGATTGCATATTGAAAGTCTTGCTAAAAAAGGAATTGCCAAAGAACACAATGGAATTTGGGAACTTAACTTTAAAGGTTACAAAATTGTCGGTGAGTTGAATTTACCTTTAAAATTGAAGATTAATGCATCTGGAGCTTCTGCCCGTGCTGGTGAAAGTGTAAAGAAACATGGCGGAGAGATTATTGTTTCTGAAAAGACTTAAGCTAAAATATTTCTAACTATTAATCCAAATACGAAACTAATTGTTGCGACTCCGAGTGAGATGAAAAGCATTTCTGTGAATTTCTTTTTGAAACTTTCATTTCTGATTTTTGCGTCGTACTTTGTGTAGATTGTGATAATGCTGACCATGACTAATATCATTATTATTGTGGAAACATACACATTTTTCAGAATGAAATAAGGTGCGACTAATAAAACTACAGCAATTAAGTAAGTAATTCCTGTGTAGATTGCAGAGGTTAAAGGTTTGCGTTTTCTATCTTCTTTTGCAGAGAGATATTCAGATGCAGTCATTGAAAGCGCTGCTGCAAATCCGGTGATTATTCCGACGGTAGCGATTAATTTTGATTCTGCAAGCGCAAAGCTTAAACCGACGAGTGCTCCACTCAATTCTACGAGTGCATCATTTAATCCTAAAACTATTGCTCCACTATATTCTTGCTTATCTTTTACCATATAATCTAATAATCTCTTTCCTATTATATATCTTAACTAATGAAAATATCTTTGAATTGTAATCACTTAATATTAATTTATCTTATTGAATTTGTGGAAGATAATCGATGAAAAGTCAATTTATTTAAAATTAGGTGGAATTGTAGAGCTTATAATTATTATTTCAGTTGCCCTGACCCTTGTAACTCCGAGAAAAAAAACTCTGATTCTGAAAGAATGACTTCAATTGAGGGAAGTATAAGGATATTAGATAGTTCTGACTTGATTTCTGAAATTTTAGATGTTTTTGAAAGAGATTCTCATTTCATAAATATGGATAAGCGTAATGATAAAATTGTGTTTGTAGATAGGGATTTAGTTTGGAGTTATAGTAGAGTATATCTATTAAACAGCTATATTTTCAATATTTTTATTGAATACTCACTAAATTAGTAAGTATTTAAAAACCTGATTTTTATGTAATAGTTATGGTGTTAAAACAAATAATTCAACTTTTACCCGAGGTGCAAAAGCCCGCTGAGAAGAAATTAGGCTTCAATCAGAAATTAAAGTGGACACTGATAGTTCTAGGAACTTATTTTGTAATGTATAATATCAAATTATACGGTTTGAGTAAGAACGCTCTTGAAAGATTTGATTTCCTTTCAACAATTCTTGGAACTGACTTTGGTTCGATAATTAGTTTGGGAATTGGTCCGATTGTGACATCATCGATTATTATTCAGCTTCTTGCTGGTTCGGGAATATTAAGTTTGGACACTAAATCTCCTGAAGGCAAAAAAACGTTCCAAGGAATCCAAAAGCTTGGGACATTTTTCTTTATCATCTTTGAAGCGATGGTGTTTGTTTTGATGAGAGGTCTTGAAGCTTCTCCAGGATATCAAGCGATTGTAATATTCCAACTTATTTTGGGAGGTTTGGCGATTATGTTTATGGACGAAGTCGTTGCTAAATGGGGATTTGGTTCGGGAGTTTCATTGTTTATCGTTGCAGGAGTAGCGCTACAATTATTTATCGGACTTTTCCAGTTTGTTGGAGCAGACGGAGGAAACTGCCTACTTAATTTTGAAAATGTTCCTTGTTCCGGAAAAGCGTTGGTCGCTGTGCAATCAATAATTAATGGAGATCCAACGGGAGCTTTGCTGGCATTGGCTATTATTTTGGTTACAGTGCTTGTTTTTCTTGCAGTGGTCTGGGCGCAAAGTTTGAAAGTTGAAATTCCACTTAGTTACGATAGAATAAGAGGATATGGAGTTAAGTGGCCGTTACAATTCTTTTATTCGTCTACTTTGCCAGTGATTTTAGTTGCGGCGCTGATTGCGAACTTGCAATTATTTGGAACTTTGCTTGAGACGTGGCTCGGACATTCGACTATTTTAGGAGGATTCAGCAATGGGCAACCAATTTCGGGTTTTGCGTATTGGGTCGCTGCACCTAATTTATTACAAGGAGCTTTGACTGGAAGTTTGCTTGGGGCGAATATTATTCAAGCAGTCGGACACTTGTTGTTTTATTTAATTTTTTCGATGATATTTTCCGTTTTCTGGGTTAAGACAACTGGAATGGATGCGAACTCCCAGGCGCGAAATATTATTTCGTCTGGTTTGCAACTTCCAGGATTTAGAAAAGATCCGCGAGTTTTGGAAAGTATATTAAGCAGGTATATTATGCCTCTTACGATTATGGGTGGATTAGCTATTGGAGCTTTGGCTGCTGTTGCAGACTTATTCGGAGCTTTGACGTCAGGAACTGCGATTCTTCTTGCAGTTATGATTTTGTCTCAATTATATCAGAATATTGCACAACAGCACTCGTTGGACATGCATCCTGCTCTAAGAAAGATGGCTGGTTAGACTCGGAAAATTATTTAATTATCATTTTGAAAGAGATAATTCGGAATCGTGCAATTTAAAAACATTATTTTCCTGTTAAAAATAGGACTTGATAAATATGATGAAAGGTTTAGGGCTTATGTTTGGAATCATGCTTCTGGGCATGGTTGTCGCAATTTTTTGGGGAAGTTTTCCTGCTGTAAAAATAGGTGTGCACGCTGTTCTTGACCCCTCGCTAGGTACTTTGCTTGATTGGAATGCTACTTTTGGACTTTTGATTATTACATTGGTTTTAAACTTGATAACTACTATTTTACATAAGCATATGACTGACCAAGATTTGCTGAAAAATATAAAAGAAGAGCAAAAAATTGTGCAGGAAGAGATGAAATTGTGTCGTAGCACTAATCCTGAGAAATCGCTTCAACTTTCCAAAAAATCTGCCGAATTGGCGATGAAATCTATGCCCATTGCAATGAGGCCTGTGCTTTACACGACGATTCCGTTTATTCTTCTGGTAAGATGGTTCGGAGACTATTTTGCTGAAAATCCTGTTAAGATATTTGGAGTTATGTCTGGAATATGGGCATATATCTTGTTTTTTGTTGTTTTTTCAATGATATTTAGAAAGATTTTGAAAGTGCATTGAAAGTTAATATCTTGAAAGATTTTATTGAGAGAAGGTTTTTAAATCGTGTTTGATGCGAATAAATATGAACGAAGGAATTATGCAGATGCTCGCTACACTAAATACGCAACACGAGACATTACAGGAACAGGGTAAACTTGTCGATCAACAGATTATCGAATTGAAACAGTTCAATGAAGAATTGGAAGTTCTGGAAAAGCAAAAAAATAAAGAAATAATTGTTTCAATCGGAAAGTCGGTTTTTGCCCCAGTTAATTTTTCAGGTCATGGAAATTTTTTTGTAGATGTGGGCGCAGGCTATTTTGTGCGCAAGAACTTTGAGGAAACAAAAAAAGTTGTTGATGGGCAATTAAACCGATTGTCTGAACTTAAAGTTTATTTGTCTTCGGAAACTGATTCTTTGACCAATAAACTTGAGAGTATGTTTAAGAAGATACAAACTCTTTGAGAACTTTTCTAGATTTCACTAAAAATTGTCTGTGCGTTTGAATTCCAAGTTCGGAGATTATCTTGGAGATATAATTCTTTGGAATTAATTCGAAAGCTGGATTTTTTATTTTTAGATGCTTTGAGTGGATATGCCAGATTTCCTCGCTGGAACGTTGTTCTATTCTGAGATTTTTTGAATAAAATTTCCACGAATCTGTGACAATATAAATTGGTTTTTTGTGAAAGTTAGATATTTCACTTATCGCGGTGCTACCAATTTTATTTATGACTCCAGACTTTAATATAGCATCTGCGCCAAGCAAGACTAAATCTATTTCCTGTATGAATTCGTGAACTGCGGAGTCAACTATTTGAGTTACTTTTATTCCAGCTTTGCTTAGTTGTCTAGCAGTTTTTCTTCCTTGATAAAGTGGACGGGTTTCCGTGCTTATTACCGAGAATTTTTTTCCAGATTTATGTGAATAAATAAACGCTTTCGCCAAAATATTTGAATGACAATGTGTGAGAATTACCGAATTACGAGGTATTAAGTTAAAGACATAATGATTTATTACGCTCTGTGCGTTGTCAAAATGTTGCAAAGCTTTTTCAGGAGAGGTTTTTTCTGCAACATTCAACGCATTGAACAGCGCAGGCTCTGTCGGTCTTAATTTCATTAATATATTTTTTGATTTTCTTGTAGGTCTTAAAGAATATGCCCTTACGCCTGCTTTTGCGACGTTTATTGCTCCTTGAATCTTTATGTTTTTTATGTCCTGGCAAATTTTTGAGAAGGAATTCATGATTACAATATGATGAAAATATATAAAAAGGTATTGTCTTGATTTAACTACGTGATGAACTATGTTTGAGATGCTAATAAATCCTATGAAGGCTGAACGCAAGCCTTGGGAAATGTTTTTCGTTGGAGCATTTTATGCGAGTGTGTCTATACTCCTTGTTGAATGGATTTTTAAGAATGACCCGATATTAAAACAAACGGCGGGAATTCTTGTTGTAGCATTTACCGTTATGTTTTCCATACCATTTATGTTTTATGTTTTCAAAATTGAAGAAACAAGGTCTGCGCAGGAAAACAAAGGAGGGTTGGGCTTATTGCAAGATCATCGTAAGGCAATATGGGCTTTTCTTTGGTTGTTTACTGGATTCGTAATTGGTTTTGCTTTTTGGTATATTCTATTACCGACTACAGAAAGCTTACAACAACAAGTAGGAACTTACTGTATGATAAATCAACCAGGAAATGAAAATTGTGTTGAATCGCTCACAACGACTGAACAAGCTGGTCCGACGATTTTCGCAACAAATAAAGAGCGCATGTTTTTGATTTTTGCGAATAATATTTATGTATTAATATTCACGCTTGTGTTTTCACTACTTTTTGGAGCGGGAGTTGTGTTTATTCTTGCGTGGAATGCGAGTGTTATCGCTGCGGCTATCGCGATTTTTACGCGTTCTGATTTGAATAATCTACCGTTAGCTTTGTTAAGATATTTTGTGCATGGAATTCCGGAAATTGCATCTTATTTCGTGGTTGCGCTGGCCGGCGGAATTATTTCTTTTGCAGTTATTCGGAGAGATATTGGCACTGAAAAGTTCTGGAAAATTTTACAGGACTCTTTGAATTTAATCATATTATCCGTTATCATTCTTTTTGTTGCAGCGCTGATAGAAGTGTTTATTACTCCAATATTTTTCAAGTAAGATGTTGATTAGAATCTTAGTTAAATAACTATATTTCATAAGTTTTAAATAAGCCATTTTTCCTTAACAAATGTGAATATGGTTTCTCAAACAGATTTAATTGTTGAACAAAGGAAGCAGAAGATTTTTGAGTTCTTTAGACAAAAGTGGCAGTGGGTTGCCTATGTATTGCTTGCAGGAATCGTAGGGATAGCTGTTTGGATACGCACTCGTAATGTTCCGGGATTAAAAGATGTGACGACTGGCACATGGACGCTTGGGCCAGATTTGGACCCGTTTTTGTTTTTAAGATGGGCAAATTATATTGTTGAACACGGAAGTCTTTATGCTATGGATATGATGAGATATGTTCCCATAGGGTTTAACACGACAGATGAACTGTTACTCCATCCCTATATGATGGCTTGGTTCCATAAAATTGCAACCTTTTTTGGATCGCCTTCCGTAATTTATTCTGCGGTGATTTATCCCGTTTTCTTCTTTGCAATCACAGTGATATCATTTTATCTTCTCACTTCAGAAATATTCAAAGAACGATTACGTCCAAAAGTAGTTACTTTGGTCTCGCTTATTGCCGGACTTTTCTTGAGTATTCTTCCCGGAATTTTGCCTAGAACAATTGCGGGAATTCCTGAAAAAGAATCTGCTGCGTTTTTCTTCCTATTTATGGCATTTTATTTCTATATTAAATCTTGGAGAGCGCAGTCTACACCTAAATCAATCATTTTCGGTGCCATTGCAGGAATGTTTACTGCGGGAATGGCTTTAGTTTGGGGAGGATTTGTATATATTTATGTTGTAGTCTCTTTGTCTGTTTTTGTTGCTTTCTTTTTCAGACAGATGAATAATCGAAGAATCTATGGTTATTGTTTATGGTTGTTTATCGCTTCAATTATAATGTCTTACTATTCCACAAGATACAGCTTTACAAACTTGTTTGTTTCTGCTACGACAGGTTTTGCATTCTTTGTGCTGGCCGTTTTAAGTGTGCAGATGATTATAAACAAAACAAAATCTAATTGGAATGCGATTAAATTTGAGAGAATGCTTTACTCTTCAGAGGTTTTTGCATTTACTGTAACAGTTGTTCTTGTTGTAGTGTTTGTAAGTATTTTATTTGGGCCAGGATTTATCTTTGCGAAATTTGCAGATATATCTAATGATCTTATCAAACCAGTAGATGATAGACTTGGAGTTACTGTTGCGGAAAATAGACAGCCATATTTTGATGAGTGGGCTGGGAACTTCGGACCAAATGTGAAAGATGTACCTCTATTTTTCTGGTTGTTTTTCATAGGTTCAATCTATGTGTTTTACAAAATGTTTAATCATTTTCCAAAAAAAGAAAAAAATATTCTGACTATCGCATATATTGTATTTATGTTCTGTGCAATCTTTAGTAGATATTCCTCTGATAGTCTACTTAATGGAGAAAATTCTATTAGTATTGTAGTTTATGGATTTGGAGCCATTTCACTGATTGGAGCAATAGCTTATACTTATGACCGAGAGCGTAAAAACAATACGGAAAATTTGAAAAATATTGATTTTGGATATCTGCTGGCGATAATCTTTTTCTTCTTTGGAATTGTTTCCGCAAGAGGATCTGTCAGAACAATTATGATGTTGATACCTCCCGCGTCAATTGTTGTGGCTAATCTATTTGTTTCAGCGATTATGGTATTTAAGGATATAATTTCCAAGAAATATAATCATTCTGGAGCAGTATTGATTATTTCAGGGATAATTCTTGTTGCTACGACGTTCGCAGCTTATGAGCTTTATGGAGTTAGTGTAAATACGGCTAAGTCTTATGTGCCTTCGGTTTACACTCACCAATGGCAGAAGGCTATGAGTTGGGTCAGAGAGAATACTCCTCAAAATGCTGTATTTGGACATTGGTGGGATTATGGTTATTGGATTCAATCAATTGGCGAGAGAGCTACGGTCCTTGATGGGGGAAATTCGTTTTCCTACTGGAACCATATGATGGGAAGATATGCTCTAACTGGAACAAGTGAAAAATATGCTTTGGAATTTCTTTATGCACACAATACGACTCACTTTTTGATAGATCCAACAGATATTGGAAAGTATGGGGCATTTTCGAGCATCGGATCAGATAAGGACTATGACAGAAGAAGCTGGATTCCGACATTTGTCAGAGATGACTCGCAAAAGGTAGAGCGTAAAAACTCGACAATTAATGTGTATCCTGGAGGTAATGTGTTAGATGAAGATTTGACGTATAATGAGAATGGTACTGTGATTTTCTTGCCTGGGGGGAGAACTTTGTTAGCAGCAGTAGTTATTGAATCTGAACTGGCCTTTGAAGTAAAGAATTTATATGGAATTTTTATTTATCAAAATAAACAATATAAGATTCCTATTAGATATTATTATACTGAAAAATTGATAGATACTGGACAAGGAATAGATGCAGGGGTGTTTATAATCTCGCGTCTAACTCCAACTGCACAAGGTGGTTCGATTGAGCCAAATGGAGCGTTGCTTTATTTAAGTCCGAGAGTTGTACATTCACAATTGGCAAAACTTTATCTCTATGGTGAGCGGAGCCCTTACTTCAAGATTGTCCATAATGAGGATGATTATGTTATTGGAATTTTACGGGCGCAGGGCATTGATGAAGACTTTGTAGAATTTCAGGGATTTAGGGGACCGATAAAAATATGGGAAATTAATTATCCTAAAGATATTGTCCTGAAAGAAGAATACCTTCAAATTGAATACCCTGAACATTTACAGAATGCGTGAGGAAAATTATGAACTTTGACAAATCACTATTAAAAGGGAGCATTGTGCTACTTGTTGGTTTCGGAATTTATAATTTTTTTAATTTCTTTTTTCAATTTGTGATGGCTAGAATGCTGACTATTTCGGATTATGGAGTCTTGGCAACTATATTCTCGATGTTTTATATGTTAACGGTCTTTATTGAAGGGACACAGACAGTGATTGCTAAAGTAGCAGCTACTAATAAAGATAAAGGTTCACTGAAAAACATTTTAAAAAGATCTTTCAAAAAATCGATTAAAATCGCATGCTGGTTGTTTATTGCATATACTCTAATCAGCTTTTTTATTTTAAGGCCTGCTTTGAAAATAGACTATGGGCTTCTTATTCTTGCAGGAATTGGAATTTTCACTTCACTGACATTACCTATAAATCGAGGGTTAATGCAAGGAAGAAAAAAATTTTTTGATTTAAGTGTAAATCTTATTATTGAATCGGTTGTTAAACTTATACTCGGGATATTCTTCGTCACTGTGGGCTTTGCAGTTTATGGCGCAGTTGTAGGAACATTGCTCGGCGCATTTGTAGCTCTGACTTTTTCGTTTAGAGCATTTAGAGATATATCTGATTCCAATGAATCTAATGCTGAAACTAAACAGATTTATTCTTATTCTGTGCCAACTTTTTTTATTACTACGGTAATCATTGCGTTCTACAGTCTTGATGTACTTATTGCGAGATTTTTATTTACGCCCGAAATTGCTGGAAAATATGCTATAGCCTCTATCCTTGCGAAGACTATTTTTTGGGGTACACAGCCCATCAGCCGAGCGATGTTTCCCATAAGCGCAGAAAATAATCAAACTAACTCTGAAAAAAAGAGCCATATCTTACTTAATGCCTTTATCTTTCTTGGTTTGTTAGTCCTTATAGCGACGTTATTGTTTTACTTCTTCTCACCCCAACTCGTTTCATTATTCTCAGGAAAAATTATCCCAGAATCTGCGGAAATTATCCTCTATTTGGTTATTGGAATGGCTGCACTGTCCTTTACAAACTTGTTTCTGATTTACAAGTTGTCTACTCACAGAATAAAAGGATATATGGCCACGGCATTATTCCTATTGATAGAGATAGGAATATTATTTATTTTTTCTAACAGTCTTCTGGAATATTCGATAGGTTTTATGATTGCGTCTTTTATTCTACTCATCGGATCTTTGTTGTCCGTGAAATAAAATGAAAAAACTATGTATCATCGTACCAGCGCATAATGAGGAAAAAAGAATAGGTCGGATGCTTGAAGCCTATAGTGTTTTTTTTGAGAAACAACGCAAAAAGAAGGTTATAGACTACGGAATATTAGTTATAATCAACCATACTGATGATGGGACTGAGCAAGTTGTGAAAAAAAATCAAGGGAAAAATAAACGTATAAATTATAGAGTTTATTCCCAAGGGGGTAAGGGATTTGCAGTTAAGGAAGGATTTGCTACAGCGCTTAAAGAGAATTTTGACTATATTGGATTTGTTGATGCCGATATGGCTACTCCTCCAACACAATATTGGAAGCTAATAATGGGCATGGACAAATTTGATGGGTGCGTCGCTGATAGATATACAAATGCTTCAAAAATTATTCCTGCTTTCAGTTTTCGCAGAATTGTTGTGAGTAGAGTATTCAACTTTCTGGTAAGGGTGCTTTTTCTTTTGCAACATGGAGACACACAATGTGGTGCAAAAGTTTTTAATAAATTGGCTGTGAAACAAATACTTGATAATCTTACTATAACTCAATGGGCATTTGATATTGATTTGATGTATATCTGTAAAAAAAACGGTCTATCCATCAATAGGGTTCCGACAGTTTGGTATGAAATTGAAGGTGGTACACTGAATATAATTCGGGCGTCAATTGAAATGTTTCTCTCTGTTGTTCAATTGAGGATTCTCCATTCTTTGGGAAAAATATTTCTGCCATTGCTCAAACCAATTATAAGCAAAGTTTATAAAATTGTCAAGAAACGCTAAAATATGAAATTCTTACATTTTTTAAAAGAAAGATTCAAATCTGATAGAATAAAGATGGCTTCTTTATTTGTAATTGCTTTCGTGCTGAGATTAATATCTGCACGAAATATCGGAGTTTCTGCGGATGATGTGAATCATGCAATTAGGCCGATAGGAATATTTGAATCAGGAAAGCTCTCAATATGGGATCAATCGACTTCACTATGGTATTATGTCCAGGGAGTTTTCTACAAGTTTTTCGGTGCGACACAAATAGCATCTAGATTTGCTAGTGCGTTATTTGGAAGTTTACTTGTTGTGCTAATTTTTATCTTTGTCAAAAGGAATTTCTCGAAAAGAGCGGGGATATATGCTGCTTTGCTAACGGCTTTTTCTCCTATGCTCATCAAAAGCACGCTTCCTGAAATGGATACACTTGCAGCATTCCTAACTATGTTAAGCTTACTCTTTTTTATGGAATTTCTGCGCGATGGTTCAAATAAAAATATCGCTATATCTGCCGCACTAATTGGGATTGGAGTTATGGTCAAGCTTTATGTTCTTTTCTTTGCAATATCTATGAGTTTTTTTCTATTGTATCATGGAATATTCAGATGTAAACATAAAAAAATTATATCTACTGCTCTAATTTGGGGGATAATAATTGTGATCTTGGTGTTACCCACATTAGTTCATAATTATTTACTTTACAAAGATAAAGGATTTATGGACTTAATATTTACAAACACTTTAAAAATTGGTTTTGAGAATGCAACTGAACATTACCAAGGTAATGCTGGATGGCTCGCACCTACAGATTACAAAGGGTTTTTTATAGGTAACCAGAAGAACTTTGATCCGACGCCAATTCCAGGATTTTTGATTGTGTTGGGACTGATTTTAAGAGGAGATGTTCTTCTCTGCTTATTCTTTTTAGTCGGTTTAATATTCACATTCAGAGAAAATAAAGATTATTTAATTTTATTTTTAACTATGTTTATTCCCGCATTTATTTATCTAGGCTCATATATCCCTATGTCCAAACATTTTATCTGGGCTATTGTAATAGGCGCGCCAATTGCAGGATCGGGAATTGACAATATTCTTAAAAAATATCCTAAAGAAATGATTCTTGTGGGGTTTATTGTTATATTTTCGCTATTTTATCTGGGAATGCCTAAAGGTGTGGCACATGCGCATTTTTATGGACAGTCTGCATTTGGTGAGTTAATCTTGGCAAAGGAAAGTTTCTCAAACGAGGCAATTGTTGTTGCTGACTCTCGAATATATCGTGGCAGTATTCATTGGGCGTTTGCAAATACGAATTACATAGAAGCGCTTACATTCTTCCCATTGGCACAGCAAATTAAAGATAGGGGAAATCTAAAGAATTTTGAAGTGTATTATATTGAATGCGTCATTGATGACTGTGGATGGGGAACTGTAGAGAATCAGCAAAACTTCAATAAGAGTATGGAAGAAGTTACTTCTTTCTTTGAAAGTAAGGCCCATACAATAATCAATTTGAGTGAGCCTAATATACATAATTATTATATTCCGTTAATTGGAAATAAGCAGATAACTTATAGGATTTATAAATCGGATATTGTGATTAGTCAGGCCATTCTCACAGAAATTAGAAAGACACATTTTTGGTTTGAGTATCCAATAGGTTATGACCGAAATATCCATAAAATATTTGATGATTATGATGTTTCTAGCAATGAAGATATTGCACTACGATGGTTTGCATTCAAAATATTATATCTTGAGTTGATTATGGTGTTTTTGACAATACCTCTTTTGTGCTATTTGTTCTGGAGAGAAATATGAAACTTTCAGTTATAATCCCTGCATATAATGAAAAAAAAACAATCGCTAAAATAGTGGAAAAAGTAAAGACGCAGAAATTGTCTATGATGAAAAAGGAAATAATTGTTGTTGACGATGGCAGTACTGATGGAACTTATGAGGAATTAATCAAAATAAAAGATATTGAGATACTCAGACATGAAGTAAATAAGGGCAAGGGTTCTGCAATAAGGACAGGGCTTACAATTGTAAAAGGAGATATTGTGATAGTTCAAGATGCCGATTTAGAGCTTGACCCTGCTGATTATCCTTCACTTATGGAACCATTTGTAAAAAATAAGGCATCCGTAGTTTATGGTTCGCGTATCTTAGGAAATAAAGGGGCAATGAAGTTATGGTCTTATTATTTTGGAGGGAGAGTGGTAACATTTTTTGCAAATTTAATTTATGGAATCAATATAACTGACGAGCCAATTGGATATAAGGCATTTAGAACAAATCTTCTGAGAAGTTTGAATTTGAAATGTGAAAGATTTGAGTTCTGCCCCGAAGTTACTGCCAAAATTGCCCTAAAAAAAATAAAGATATATGAAGTCCCTGTAAAATATTATCCGCGCACGACTCATCAAGGCAAAAAACTACGTGCGATAGATGGGATTGAGGCAATATGGACACTGATAAAATACAGATTTAAAAAAATATGAAAATATTAATTATGAGTTGGAGATGCATTAAAAATCCCAATAGTGGTGGCTCAGAGATTTATTTTCATGAACTTGCAAAAAGATGGGTTAAATGGGGCAATGAAGTTGTGTGGATATCTCCTGAGTTTCCAGGATGCAACCGAGAAGAAATATGTGATGGGATAAAAATTATTCGGCGCGGTGGAAAAATTAGTGTTTATTTTTGGGCTTTCTGGATGTATATGACAAAACTCACTCATGATTTTGACGCGATAATTGATGTCGAGAATGGAATTCCTTTCTTTTCAAATTTATATGCGGATAAAATGAAAATATTTCTGCATCTGCATCATGTCCACAAAGAAGTATGGTTTAAGCAGGAGAAATTTCCTCTTTCTCTGATAGGTTATCTTATTGAAACAATACTAATGCCGATTCTGTATCGAAAAAATAGAGTAATCACTATATCTAAAAGCTCTGCCGAGGATATCTTGAAAGAAAAAATAATTAAGATTAAACCATCTATTGTTAATCCTGGAATTAATTTTTTAAATTTCAAAAAATTTCAAAAAAATGATAAACCGGCTGTACTATTTATGAATCGCATCAAAAAATATAAAGGAGTCCATATATTGCTTGATGCTGCCCATATACTTAAAGATGATGATATCGAGTTTTGGATATGTGGATCTGGTGATGATTTGCCCGCAATGAAAAGATATGCTAAAAAAAATAGACTGAACAAAGTACATTTTTTTGGAAAAGTTAGTGAACTTAAAAAAATCGAACTTATGCAAAAATCATGGGTTTTTGTCAATCCAAGCTTTAAGGAAGGATGGGGAATTGTGAATATTGAAGCTAATTATTTTGGAACGCCAGTTATTGGAAGCGATGTCTCTGGGATAAGAGATTCAGTTAAAGATGGTATAACTGGAATGTTATTCAAATATGGAGATTATAAAGAGTTGGCTAAAAAAATAAAGATTATGATTTATAACAACAAAATACGCAAAAAAATGTCACGAGTATCTTCAAATTGGGCGAGAAATTTTGAATGGGATTCGAAAGCACGAGAGTATCTGAAAATAATTGAAGGATAGAGTATCTAAATTTAAATCTGATTTATCTTAATAGTAATCTATGCTGTTTATATCTGGCTGAATGTCTACTAAACCCGATATAGTTAAGACTGTAAATATCTAACTACTTTAAATTTTTAATTCATAAATTACTAAGGCGGGCTGATTGTTTATCTCAAATACTTTAACGAGGGTAAGATTATAGACTAAAGGAAAATCTGTAGAATATGCCCATTGAGGGTATTTCTCAAATACTGAAATTATTATATATCTTGGACGAATTTCCGATATAATTCCTGCGAAATCATCTTTGTTATTTGGGAACGAGTAAGTTCTCCGCTCTGAATAGTATGTTGTTTGTGGAACGCTTTTTGTTATAAATGAATCATTTTCTTTTGAGTGTTCTTTTAACCAAATACTTGACTCTTTGATAGGACGATAAGAATCTTTGCTTAAAAGAGTGATGTCGCTACTATGTTTTAGAAGCTGGAATGCTCCTATGATAATTATTAAGATTACAATTGCTAAGGCTATTCTAATGTTCATTTTTTTCACGAGCATTTGATATATTTTGCTAATTCCCAAAGCTATGCAACAAAATATAGCTGGAAATGCAATTAAAAGATACCTATCTTCATAGTGACTCACACGAAAGCTAAAATAAATTAATGGGACAATCACTGACAGCAACAATAAAAGATGTTTATTCAATTCTGGCGATTTTCTTTTGATAATTAAGTCAAAACTAAGGGATGTGTTTATAAATATTGAAATAAATTGAACTGCAAAAATCACTGAAAGGATAATTCCAATATATAGTGGAAATGTAAAGATATATTGCTTGAGAATAATTAATGCAGAAGATAAAGTAATTCCTTCTAGTGCTCCACTGCCAGCAATATTTATTGCGTGAAGTGCGCTTCCAAATTTTATTTTTGACCATATAAAATATGGAAGAAATATCAAAATGCCTAGCGTGGCCGATATCCAATAATCTTTTTTCTTTATCCAAGATATGCCTTCTGTCGCGAAGATATACAATACCAAAATTATTGCGAACAAAAATGACGGAAATCTTATGAGTGTGGCCAGTGCAATGAGAGGAAGAGAAAGCCATACAAGATTTTTTTTACCACTTAGAAAAAAAAGTATTCCCATAATGCCCATAGCTAAATGAGGTACATCGACCATTATCCTCATTGAATAAAATACGTTAAGATAAAATGCTGCATAAAATCCTGCCGCTATTAGACCAATTTTCTCATTAAAGAGATATTTTCCAAATAAATAAACCAATCCAATAGTTAAAATCGCTGTCAAAATTATTAAGAATTTAATTGACACTTCCGAAAAACCAATCTTCAATAGACCAGCAAGTATTACTGAAAACATGATTGGACGTCCCTCCCAAAAACCAGTGTCTGGTGTACCAACTGCGATGCTTTTCGCTTTTAACATGTATTCTGCCTCGTCCCACCAAAGCGCTTGATTTTTTGTATTTATGAAATAATAAAAATAGAAGATAAATGATAATATTATTAATAAAGTAATAATTATATTGTATAATTTAGATTTTTCCATTTTATTTTGTTAGAAAGTTAGTTAATATGTTTTGTGCTTTCAACTCTCTGCCAAACTTTATTAAAATCTCTACGCCAAAGTCTTACGTCGAAGATAACTCTGAACCAAATATATCCTCGCATAATACACAAAGCGGTGAACCATATGAACTCTTTAAAGGAATTTATTTTCCTTATAGATTTCATCGCCATAAACATTTCTATAAATAATTCATTCAATTTTTCTTTTATAGAATTATTTTGATATATTCGTCCAGCTGTGCGCTTCTTTTGAGAAATCCAATCTCTAAGATTGGTAGGATAATTTACAAATACTTTTGCTTGTTCAGAATAGGCAATTTTATTTCCTTCTGACAAAACATGGGAAGAAACATAAGCATCATCTGCCAAAATATTTTTAGGTATTTTAGGCATCAAATTTTTCTTTATAGCATATAAATATCCGGAAGCAATAAATGGTTTATTTTTGATTGAATTTATCTTGCGAATTTCATGAAAATTTTCAGTCAAGATACTTGACCAGAATCCAAAGATATTATCCCGGGCGTTGGTAGATATTGGTCTGCCAGTCACACAGCCTATACCTTTTTTTTGAATTAGAGACATTAATGCAATGACTGACTTATCTGAGATGAATACATCTCCGTCGCTCAAAATTAATATTTCTGAATTTGATTTCTTCACAGCAAGATTCAAGGCTTCAGGTTTCCCGTTACCCCTATCTTTTATTAGATTAATATTTGAGAATTTTTGCTTATATTTTTCAGCCACATTTAATGTTGCCTTGTCAGGAGCTACAACAATTATTTCTGAGATAAATTTTCTTTGCTTCAGAAAAGCTTCTATTGCTCTGCCGATTGTTTTTGACTCATTGAATGCGGTAATTATGACTGAGGCCATGAAATTAGACTATGATGTATTTTTTAAACATTTATAATTAGTCTTTGGAACGAGTTAATTCACATGGCATATAGACACCGCCACAAATTTCTATGAATTTTATAATCTCTTGCTTATTCAAAGGATTGCATAAAAGAAACATACAACCTCCTGATCCGGCTCCTGAAATTCTCCCTCCATATGCTCCAAGCTCCATCGCTTTTTCGTAAATCTGTCCAGATTTCCCATTGGTAATTTGGGGATTGAGCATTTTTTTCAACGCGTAATCTTTGTGAAGAAGTCTACCAATTTTTTGTATGTCTCCTTCAATCAAAGAATCTCTTATTTCGATGGTGTTATCTCTTTTTTCAATTAATATGCTTTTTATCTTCTCTTCTTCATGGAACAAATTTTCTTTCTGAAGAAGATGGGCTTGATTTCCAGATATTTCGCGATTTTCTATATAACAAAGGAGAAGTGAATCTTCTATTTTTTTCATTATATCTTGACGAATTTTCCAAGGAGTGATCATCGCCTCTGCTCTTAAATCACTTGTCTTAGCTTTCTTGAATTCCATATAATTAAATCCGTTGTCGAATGCCGAAGCGAATTGGTCTTGATATCCACCATTTACTCCAAGAATCTCGCGCTCGATTTTATAGGCGAGATAGGCGATATCTTTGGGAGTAGTTTCTTTTTTCTGTAATTGGTGTAATGCGTTAATAAGTGCAATTGATAAAGCAGATGACCCTCCAAGCCCTCCCATTTCAGGAACATTTGTCTCAATAATTACTTCTCCTCTGAATGAGGGATAAACTTCTTGCAAGGTCGCAGCAATTAAATCTTTACTTGATTCCTCTTTTAGAGAGTTTATAGTATACTCTTTTTTTGATCTTAATTTATCTTTGTTATGATAAAATTTATTTATTATCTTAATGTGAATCTCATCCGAGTCCTCAATATGCCTAACTGTGCAATGATATCTATGAGACGCAAGGGTAATATTAATGACACAACCCCAGATTATTTTGTCCAAATAATAATCTGTATCTCCTCCGTTGCCGAAATTTATTCTTGCAGAAGCTGTACCTGTCGCTTCCTTTACAATGTCTTGGCTCTTTACTAGATAATCTTTGAAAAGCTCATACTCTACTATATCTGAAAGAATATGTCCTAAGGTTATGTGTGACTCTTGAATTCGAGGAGTGTCATTAGATGGAATATGGATTGTCAAATCAGCTAAAATTGCAGATTTTCCACCTTTTGCTCCAGTGAAAAGAATAGTCTTAGCTCCTCTTTTTTTAGCCATTTCTATTCCGTTTATTACATTTTTCGCGTTACCACTTGTGCTTAATGCGAGTATAACATCTTTACAATTGACTAGCGACTCGATTTGTTTAGCAAAAATGTTATCATAGGAAGTATCATTTGCGATTGCTGTGATTACCGACGTGTTTGTCGTCAAAGATAGACAGTCGACCATTGGTCTGCCCGGAATTCTAAAATAATTTACAAACTCTCCTGCGATGTGTTGCGCGTCCGCGGCACTTCCCCCGTTACCAAATAAGACTAATCTCCCTCCCTGCTGATATGCTTCCAAAACCCATTTTATAGCTATTTCTATCTTAGACACATCTTCGGCCAATTTCATTTTGATATATGCACTTTCAACTAAATCATTTTTTATTTTCTCTCTCATTTTATGCCTCCCATATCTCTAAACCACTAAGGTCTATGCTAAATTCAATTATTCTTGCGCCGTTCTCCTGTAGTTTTTTTACTAAATATGTTTCTTTATTTTGCTCTGCGCAAAATAGCATGTGGCCTCCTCGGCCAGAACCAATTATTCTACCCCCGATTGCACCATTATTTTTTGCGACACGATATAAATGATCCATATAATGAGTAAATGATTCGGGATAAATTTCTTTTTTTACCATCCAAATTTTGTCTAAAATCTTGCCGAACAAATTTATGTTGCCCGATTCCAGCGAATCTTTCATTTCATAAGCTAATTCTTTCAATCGATCCATATAGTTCTTGCTTGGTAGCTCCGGTTCTCTTGTTTTTTCGAGACCAGATAGCCTATTACCAATATAAACTAGAACAAGATGCTTTTCAAGATTACATAATGTTGATCGATTTACTTTCAAAGGAGTTATAGCTACTGAACCGTCTTTTCTAAAGTCTATTGAGTTAATGCCTCCGAAAGCAGAAGTATAGTGATTTTGACGACCAATTTTTATGCCAAGTTCTTTAAGTCCGATTCTGTAAGCTTCCTCGGATAATTGGGCTTTGTCTATTGTTTGATTGTTTAGTTTATTTATTGCTCCTAAAAGTGCAGTAGTTATTGACGCATTTATTCCCATACCTGTGTTCGAAGGAAGATCATTTCTCAAAAATATTTCTTGCCCTGTCAAACCTTTTGTTTTTACAATTGCTTTTATTAAATCTAAATCTCCTTCGTATTTCATACTTTTTAAATTTGGGAATTCTATTGAACTTTTATTGTCTAGTAATATTTTGATACCTTCAGTTATAGGTTTTAGGCCAATGTAAGAATATTTGTTAATCGCCATGCTTATTACAAATCCTCCTTCTTTTGAAGCATAGTCTGGAAACTCTGTTGATTCTCCACTAAGCTCTAATCTTGTTGGCGCTCTACTGGTAATTATCATCAGAGAGTTTTCCTCCAATGAATTATCATGTCTGACAACGTCTGAACGAGAGTTATTTTTTGCGACCATCCGGTTGCAAGTTTGAACTTTGTTGAATCACCATAGATTATTTTCTCATCGGTGGTACGCAATAACGCTGGGTCTATGCGCGTGGTAAATTTTAGAGGTGTTAGGTTTCTGAGCATTTCAACTATATCACTTATTTGATAAACGTTTTCACCGCTTAGATTATAGCTTTCTCCAGGCTTACAATGATTCACTGCGATCCAAAAAGCCTCTATTAAATCTCTAACATCAGTTATTGCTCGTTTCGCTAAGATGTTACCAATGCGAAGGATTGGTTCCTGTAAACCCTTCTCCATCATTACTATCTGTCTAGTGAAATCTGCGCAGACATCATTTATTTTTTTGGGACCAGTTGTGTTGAATATTCGTATGGTAAATGCTTTTAATCCAAAATTTTTGTAGTATTGATATGCGAGCATTTCTTGGGCAACTTTACTTACTCCATAAGGGTGCAGAGGTTTTAGAGATTTATTCTCGGAAACTGGAACATCTGATTCATCTACGAAACCGTATTCTGCGCTAGAGCCCGCGACTAAAATGACTGGATCGAGATTTATTTGTTTGATTATTTCGAAAAGATTGACTGTGCCGAGGATATTGGTTTCGATAGTATATTCTGGCCTATACCATGAAACAGTCGGGAAACTCTGTGCCGCTAGATGAAATATTACCTCTGGTTTGAATGAATTGATTACATTAGATAACTTTTCCTTATCCCTGATGTCGCATTCAATATACTGAGCAGATTTATTGTACTGAGACATATCTGTAGTCGGAACAAAGTCTATTCCGAGAACTTTCTGATTTTTATTTACCAAGAAGTCAGTAAGATGCGAACCCATCATACCACCGGCTCCTGTTATAAGAACTCTCATATTCTGTGAAAATGTTTTGTCTGATTGTTTTTTAAAGTTATCTCTCCTATAGTGGCTATTTATTTTTTACAAGATTTTTAATCAAATTCTCAATTTTGATAATTATTGCTGGCCATAAATATTCCTTGACTGATGTTCTCGCTTTTTCTCGAATTTCCTGACTGTCTTCTTTGAAAGCCATCTCGATTTTTTTCGCTAAGTCTTCAGCATCTCCAATCTTGAATAAGTATCCATTTAATTTATGTCGAATTATTGCCCTACAACCTTGATTGTTTGATGAAATAACTGTCCGCTGTCGAGCCATTGCCTCTATTAATGCCTGAGGCATACCCTCTTTTAAGCTAGGGAGAATGAAAGTTTTAAATTTATCAATTAATTTTATTTTATCGGTGAGATCATAAACTGGTCCCAAGAATGAAACTCTTTCTTTCAATTGTCGCTCATTGACTATATTTTTCAGTTCATTGCCGTATTTTTCCTCAATTGGTCCAGCAAGGTATAACTTTACTTTTTTGTTATTTAACAAGGAAACTGATTTGATTAGTGTTCCGATGTCTTTTATTGGAGAGATTCGTCCGAGAAATAGAATGTCATCGTTTTTTGATTGGGGGTTGCCTTTGAAATAATCTGGAGATATTCCATTTGGAAGATAAACAAGTTTATTATAATCAATATTTAATTTTTTCAAGTAATCTTTTTCCCAATGAGCTATTATTGCAATCTTTGAAAAATTATTTAATATCCTTGAACCGATAAATCGGTCATATAATCTTACTGCGAGCTTCTCCGGGAGAGAACGAGTCGAATCGCCTTCTACGAATGGCGCGTGCGTCACTAAAACAACTGGGACTTTTAATTTCTTTCCGACACTTAGTGCTTGAGTAGTATGGAGGTGACGATATCCGTGAGCTATAATTATATCTGGCTTGAAATCTATTGCTTTGTTAGTAAAATTCCAGTACATAAAACTCTCTCCTCCCAACTTAATTGCTTTGAATCTTTGAATCTTCAAATTACTTACTTGCTCAAATTGTGGGGCTTTTTTGATAGATCCTTTGATAAAATTTGAAGAAAATATTCTAACTTCATGATTTCTGCTCAATAATTCCGATTCTGATTTAACACGTGCGAAAACACCACATCCCCCTGCAGAAAAATTAGTCAGCTCTAAGATGCGCATATTTCCTCCCAAGAGTATTAATATTTGAATTTAATTTTACCAATTTTATGAACCACCCTAATTTTTTTTTGAAATCTTCTGCTGAACAAATTTTGGAAGTCCTACTGTTTGGCGTGTCTATCAAATCCCACGAATGGATAACAAAATTGACAGATAGCCCTGATAATTTATGTATGCGAAATATTAATCTTATTAGCCATTTTGGATAAACTTTAAGCTCGAAGCCTCCTAAGGCCATAAACAGAGATGGACGCGGAATCTCTTGTAACCCATTTGAAATATGGGGCTTTGGATTTCCAAAAAATGATTTTAATATTGGGGAAATTTTTCTGTTTTTTTTAAACAAATGACGGAGTAACATAATGTTGCCTGAACAAATAGAGCTGTCATATTTGAAGCCATTTTTTCTTAGAAGCATGAATGTGTCAATATCTATGGAGTGTTGTGGTGCTCTGAATCCGATCGGGGCAAAACCCAATATTTTTTTGTGGGAAATAACACTTTTTTTTAACTCCGTATCCTTCTCGTTTAAAGACATAGAATCAAAACGATTATGGCTGTACCCATGAACTTCTATTTCGTGACCTTCATTTTTTATTTTCTTAATTATATCTTTGTTGTCATTTAAAGTTTTTCCGACTACAAAGAATGTTGCTTTTATTCGTTCGATCCTAAGAAATTTTAAGAGCCAAGGAATCCCTTCTTTCAGACTGCGGTAATTTTCTGTGCCTAAATCTTGTTCAACATCTATCGTAAAAAAAAAGTCCATAATTTTTCGTGTCAGCTAAGCTTTATAAAAGTTGATAAAATGTAGATTTATGCAATTTTCGCAGTATTATAAACGCAAAGACGTTGCCGAAAACTATGACTTGCGCAGAATGAAAGGAGTAAAGGCGCAATTGGTCAGAATTATGGAAAGAAGAGCAGTTGTGGACCTAATTCCTGCAGGTAAGAAAAAAATACTTGAGGTCGGTGTTGGAACAGGGTATTTTACTGAGTTACTTGCTAAAATGGGAGATTTAGATGGGATAGACACAAGTGAAGAGATGTTAAAGGTGTTGAGGAGGAAAATAAAAGATATCAATTTAAAAAAATCAAACATATTGTCTATGAAACTGAACAAGAAATATGATGTTATTGTGTCTATTAGAGTTATAAGCCATTTTAATAGAGATGAAGTTTTGCAGGCATTAAGAAAGCTTTCTGACCATATTAATCCCGGTGGCTCAATTATATTTAATCTTGAAAACCCCTCGATGTTGCGTAAGACTTTGCGAAAAATAACTAATTGGGGTAGCACTTACACATATCAATATTCAGATAATGAAATAAATTCTATGTTTAAACTAATGAGTTTGAAGATAATCGACAAAATATATATCGACCATCTTTTTATATATCCTTTGCATATTCTTAATAAACTTGCATTTGGAAATCTTAGTGAGGTAATTTTAAGGTTAGAAAAAATGCTGAAAAAATTTAAATTTTGTAGCGCTAACGTGTTTATAAAATGCCTAAAATAATATTTCTTGGAACAGATTTACATGGAAAACCGACCGAACTTGCTGCAAAGATGGTATTCTCTTTGAGAAAATCTTTTCCAAACTCGCATTTGCTCTCGCTTGAACACAGAAAACCAATTATCTACCAAGAAAATTGTACAATAATAAGAGGATTTTCTAATAAGACGGCAAAAAGATTATATCAGGGGATTAAACTATTTATTGAACTAAAAAAATTACGCAAGGAAGGATATGACACAATTCTTTCATTCTGGACTGCTTGGGGAAATTACCATGAGAAACTTTTCTCATGGATGAAAAAAAAAGGATTTAGAATAGTGTTCACCGTCATAAATAATATCAATGATGAACAAAGAATAAACTACAAAGTTATGAGTCTGGCTGATATCATCGTCGTGCAAAGTCATCGAGCTTACGAAAAAATAAGAAAGGTTCTGCCTACGAGCAGAATAACTCTTATTTATCCAGGCATAAATTTAGATATATTTAAACCATATAAAAAAAAATATGATATAATCATACCGAGTGTTCCCTATAAATTAGATGATTTTAAATCCCGAGGAATCCCTGTTGTTTTGAAAATATTGAGAGATTATAACTTGTCTGCTGCAGTTATATTCAGAAGCAAAGAATCTTATGATTATGTAAAAAATTTGAATATGAATAAGGTTGAGCTTTTTAATAGAGCATTAGATGATAAAGAACTGGCGAGAATTATGGGTCGGTGCAAAGTTATGCCTTTATACTATTCCGACTCACCAGAGTCACCATTGAGCGCTATAGAAGGTCTTGCCTGCGGATGCAATATTATCTGTTCTAAAAATGTAGGAATAGGTGAGATTCTCGATAACAAAAATTCTGGTGCTGTTGTTCTAGACGAAAAAATGCTCCAAAAAAAGATGATAGAATTTATTGAAAAAGGTAGACCTATACAGTCTATCAAACTAGCTGAAAAATATTTTAATCGAATAAATATGTTGTTAAAATATAAACAGCTAATTAATACATAAATTTAAAAAATAAATATCTTGACAAATTTATGGAACACGATGCCCCTATTTATGTTGCAGGTCACAGAGGACTGGCTGGCTCAGCAATATGGCATGCACTTAAGAATGCTGGATACCATAATCTGATAGGCAAAACATCCAAAGAATTAGACTTAAGAGACCAAGAAAAAACTCGAGAGTTTATTAGATTAAACAGACCAAAATATGTTTTTGATGCAGCTGCGCGTGTCGGAGGTCTGAGAGCTAATAACACTCAGAGAGCGGATTTTGCATACGATAATTTAGCAATTCAAAATAACTTGATTCACTCCTGTTGGGAATTTGACGTTGAGGGATTGATGTTTCTTAGTAGCAATTGTGTTTATCCACGTGAGTCCTATCAACCAATGAAGGAGGAACAATTACTTACTGGGCCATTTGAACCAACTAACCAACCCTATGCTGTTGCCAAAATTGCGGGAATGGAATTGTGTGATGGATTTAATAGGCAATATGGAACCAATTTTCTTAGTGTAATTCCTGCTAGCCTTTATGGTCCGAGAGATACATATGACTCTGCAAGAGCCCATATAGTACCTACATTAATCAAAATTTGCCATGATGCAAAAAAATCAAAAGATGAAAAAGTAATTCTTGGAGGAAGTCAGCAAAGAAGAAGAGAATATATTTTCAGCGAGGATTTTGGAGATGCCTGCATTTTCCTTATGAACCAAGATTTTAAACGTGTATTTAATCCGATTAACATAGGAGTGGGTTATGATATGAGTATCTCCCAAATAGCAGAATCGGTGAAGAACGCGGTCGGGTTTACAGGAAATATTATATTTGATGATACCCAGCCTACGGGAATGCTACGCAAATTTCTAGACTCCTCACACATATCTGCCCTGGGTTGGAAACCTAAAACAAATTTTAACAAAGGAATAGATTTAACCTATAAAGACTTTATTGAGAGATTTGGCAACTAATTTGCAAATAACTTTCCTGATTTTTTGAGAGTATATTTAATGAGTTCATGATGCATCCAATCTAAATTCTGTGAATTTATCCTACACCTAACTCCTAATCCTTCAAGGAGTCTTACAAGATTATTGTCCGGTGCCCAAATGTGGGGGTTTTCTACTGAAGAGACATTTGGACCAAAATAAGGAGGACTATATTTAGGAATTTTAACTAAAGGTTTACCCTCGATGATATCGGACTGATATACTTTGAAATTATTCAGAGGCGAACCAAAGTTTATTTTGTGCAAATCCTTCAGTGGTAAGATATATGCCTCACGGTTCAATCTTATTTTCTGGTTGTTTTTCACGATAAACTCTCCATCTATAGGTACTACTTCGTGCGAACTGAAAGGAATTTTAATTATTTTGAGTACATTAAAAACTGTTCCTGACTCAAATGAAAAGTTAATGAAAGCATCCATCTTGAAAATTAATTTTCCAGACTCATCTATTACAATAAGCTCATCGTTTCCACGGATAATTTCTACATTACAATGTAA